>OGYH01001372.1_pt1 | contig 22981 bp, 12 predicted proteins | sample 1576511 | NCBI WGS metagenome assembly OGYH01 (sample SAMEA3541522, study PRJEB24748) | human gut metagenome | biome: human gut; feature: human-associated habitat; material: faeces | place: China | collected 2012
TCCACTACGAGTACAGTTTTCTCTAGCGTGGCAAGCGATGCTGCCAAGTTAATGGCCGGACATTTAGTCGGTTTTGTATTGTGCGGGCAAGTTCGTCTGCGTAATGATGATGTCGATTTGGTCGATATTCTGAATGTCGATGATTGCTGGCAGGCAGATCCCGAATTACTTAATGAATTCCGCAAAGTTCCTGAGATGGATTACTCAAGAGTTATGGCCTCTGCTGATTTGTTGAAGTTGATTGTGGAAAATTGCCTCAAAAAACAACTCAATTTTGTGGTTATTAAAGAGAACAAATCTCGGTCAGATTCGGTGCGCCAGACTCGTGCGCCTAATCCCCACGACAATAAAATGAAAAAAGCTTTACGCTATATTGATGCGCATTTATCAGACGATTTGCGTCTGGAAGATGTCGCCTCGCACGTTTATCTAAGTCCTTATTATTTCAGTAAGTTATTCAAGAAATACCATGGAATCGGTTTTAATGCGTGGGTAAACCAACAACGGATGGCCAGCGCTCGTGAGTTACTGTGCCATAGTGACTGGAGCATCGCCAGCATTGCGCGTAATTTAGGTTTTTCGCAAACCAGTTATTTTTGCAAAGTTTTCCGTCAGACTTATCAGGTTACGCCGCAGGTGTATCGACAGCAAGTGAGTGAAAATGCGGCGATGGAAACGGTATAGAATAAATGCTAAAAAAAGGGAAGGTTTAAATAAACGCTGGAATGAATAATTAACGTTATTTACGTGTTATGGGAAAAGTGAAATCAGCTCATAACATACGCTGACAGGTGTGGCACATTTGTGCCTGGGAAGAGGGTGAAAATCCCTCGCAGCCCCCGCTGCTGTAATGCTGACAAACCCGAAAATGCCACTGATCGCGAGATTGGGAAGGTCGGGTGAGGATGACGCTAAGCCAGAAGACCAGTCTGTCAGTCAATACCAACAACTTCGGTGGGAAGTGGGTTGCCCGGAAGCGTCCGGTAGAGTACTGGCGCGTCTTTATACCCCTACCACCCTGAAAGGATCAGGGTATGGCGGCATCATTTAGTTCTTTCATCGCAGTGCCGACAGGCACCAGGGCTGCATTCAAGGTGTGGCAATATTGTTTCATGGCTTATCAACCAGACCGCCATTACAGGAAATTAAGTGGAGGGCGAGAGGCATGAAAACGATAAAACCCGAATCGATAGCTCTTTTTTGCCTCTTATCTGGAGATGTGGATCTGGCGAAACATCTGGCTGAAATATTGCCAATAACCTGTTTTGTTGGTGAGGACTGGCAGCAAGATTTCCAGCCTCTTGATGGTGGGCCTGTGCAATCGTTATCAGATGCGTATAGCGATTATTCAGTGCTGCTATTGATAGCAGCTGAAAGCGAGATATCCGTACCAGAATGGCTCGCTCATTCTGAGGGAACGACGGTAATTTTGATTGCAGAACACAATGCCCGTTTGCTGACTGGTCCGGCTGGTGGGGCTGTAGCATTAATCCATTATCTGAATGAAATCTGTCATTCCAGAGAAACCGCTGTCAATGACGCATTTTGTCAGACGTTAACACGAGGAAGTCTGGCTATTCCACATAGCCATCTTCTTTCGTAATGGATTGAGAATGCTGGATTTTTAATTATATTACGCGCAGTATTAATCGCGTAAATGTTTTGCGGTCAGCAACGGTGGGGGATCCATTGTTCTGTTCAATGAATACCATCATACAATTGAATCAGGAGTCGGTATGATGATTTTGGTGACGGGGGGCGCACGGAGCGGGAAGAGTCGCCATGCAGAGGCGCTTATTGGGGACTCTTCACAGGTTCTGTATATCGCCACCTCACAAATCCTTGATGATGAGATGGCTGCACGGATAGAACATCATCGGCAAGGCCGCCCGGCGCACTGGCGCACGGTGGAGCGTTGGCAACATCTTGATGAATTAATTCATGCAGACATTAACCCGCATGAGGCTGTATTGCTGGAATGCGTTACCACCATGGTGACTAATCTGTTGTTTGATTATGGCGGCGATAAAGACCCTGATGAATGGGATTATCAGGCGATGGAACAGGCGATTAATGCTGAGATTCAGTCGTTGATTGCTGCCTGCCAACGTTGTCCCGCAAAGGTTGTATTAGTGACTAACGAAGTGGGAATGGGGATTGTGCCGGAGAGTCGTCTGGCACGACATTTTCGTGATATTGCCGGGCGGGTAAATCAGCAGCTGGCCGCTGCGGCAAATGAAGTATGGCTGGTGGTTTCGGGTATTGGAGTAAAAATCAAATGAGTAAATTATTTTGGGCGATGCTCTCTTTTATTACGCGTCTGCCTGTACCGCGTCGCTGGTCCCAGGGACTGGATTTCGAGCATTATTCTCGCGGTATTATTACTTTTCCTTTAATTGGATTATTGCTTGGCGCGATTAGCGGGCTGGTCTTCATGGTGCTGCAGGCATGGTGTGGCGTACCACTGGCGGCACTGTTTAGCGTGCTTGTGCTGGCGCTGATGACCGGGGGATTCCACCTGGACGGCCTCGCCGATACCTGTGATGGCGTATTTTCTGCACGTAGCCGCGATCGCATGTTGGAAATCATGCGTGATAGCCGTTTAGGCACCCACGGCGGTCTGGCATTGATTTTTGTTGTACTGGCAAAGATTCTGGTGTTAAGCGAGTTGGCTCTGCGTGGCGAACCGATCCTTGCATCGCTGGCGGCAGCATGTGCGGTCAGCCGCGGGACTGCCGCATTATTGATGTATCGTCATCGTTATGCCCGGGAAGAAGGGCTTGGCAATGTGTTCATTGGCAAAATTGATGGGCGACAAACCTGCGTCACACTCGGCTTAGCCGCTATTTTTGCTGCCGTATTATTGCCTGGTATGCATGGTGTGGCTGCTATGGTGGTGACGATGGTGGCGATTTTCATCCTCGGTCAGCTTCTCAAACGTACGCTGGGCGGGCAAACCGGCGATACGCTGGGAGCTGCTATAGAGCTTGGTGAACTGGTCTTCCTGCTGGCACTGCTATAAAGAGACGTGACATGCAAACACTTGCCGATTTACTGAATACGATCCCTGCCATCGATCCTGCCGCGATGTCGCGTGCACAACGGCATATTGACGGGTTACTCAAACCTGTTGGTAGCCTGGGAAGGCTGGAGGCGCTTGCCATACAACTGGCAGGAATGCCGGGGTTGAATGGCGTTCCGCATGTGGGCAAAAAAGCGGTACTGGTTATGTGTGCCGATCACGGCGTCTGGGAGGAAGGGGTCGCTATTTCCCCAAAAGAAGTGACAGCCATTCAGGCTGAAAATATGACCCGCGGAACAACCGGCGTGTGTGTGCTGGCAGCACAAGCGGGCGCTAACGTCTACGTAATTGATGTTGGTATTGATACTGCTGAGCCTATCCCCGGGCTTATCAACATGCGTGTTGCTCGAGGTAGTGGCAATATTGCTTCAGCTCCGGCAATGAGTCGCCATCAGGCAGAAAAGTTGCTTTTGGACGTCATATGTTATACGCGGGAGCTGGCAAAAAACGGTGTTACGCTGTTTGGTGTAGGTGAACTGGGGATGGCAAACACGACACCGGCAGCGGCAATAGTCAGCACAATCACTGGCCGGGCTCCTGAAGAAGTGGTTGGGATTGGCGCAAACCTGCCGACAGATAAACTGGCTAATAAAATTGATGTTGTGCGCCGGGCGATTACGTTGAATCAACCAAATCCGCAGGATGGCGTTGATGTCCTGGCAAAAGTGGGTGGATTTGATTTGGTCGGAATGGCTGGCGTGATGTTAGGCGCTGCTTCCTGCGGTTTACCCGTGTTGCTGGATGGATTTCTTTCTTATGCTGCCGCGCTCGCAGCCTGCCAGATGTCTCCTGCAATCAAACCGTATCTCATTCCTTCTCACCTGTCGGCAGAAAAAGGGGCGCGTATAGCGCTGTCGCATTTGGGGCTGGAGCCTTATCTCAATATGGAGATGCGTTTAGGTGAGGGGAGTGGCGCAGCTCTGGCGATGCCCATCATCGAAGCTGCCTGTGCGATATATAACAACATGGGCGAACTTGCTGCCAGTAATATTGTTCTACCGGGGAATACGACTTCTGATTTGAACAGTTAAAAACGAAAAGTCTGATAAAAGCTATACTTAACGGATAGCTTTCGCGACATAGGAAAGGGACATGATGCGTCGTGTAAATATTTTTTGCTCATTTGCTCTGCTTTTTGCCAGCCATACTAGCCTGGCGGTAACTTATCCATTACCTCCAGAGGGTAGCCGTTTAGTGGGGCAGTCGTTTACTGTAACTGTTCCTGATCACAATACCCAGCCGCTGGAGACTTTTGCCGCACAATACGGGCAAGGGTTAAGTAACATGCTGGAAGCGAACCCGGGCGCTGATGTTTTTTTGCCGAAGTCTGGCTCGCAACTCACCATTCCGCAGCAACTGATTTTGCCCGCCACTGTTCGTAAAGGGATTGTGGTTAACGTCGCTGAGATGCGTCTTTATTACTACCCACCAGACAGTAATACTGTGGAAGTCTTTCCTATTGGTATCGGCCAGGCTGGGCGAGAAACCCCGCGTAACTGGGTGACTACCGTTGAACGTAAACAAGAAGCTCCAACCTGGACGCCAACGCCGAACACTCGGCGCGAATATGCGAAACGAGGGGAGAGTTTGCCCGCATTTGTTCCTGCGGGCCCCGATAATCCCATGGGGCTGTACGCGATTTATATTGGCAGGTTGTATGCCATCCATGGTACCAATGCCAATTTTGGTATTGGGCTCCGGGTAAGTCAGGGCTGTATTCGTCTGCGCAATGACGATATCAAATATCTGTTTGATAATGTTCCTGTTGGGACGCGTGTGCAAATTATCGACCAGCCAGTAAAATACACCACTGAACCAGATGGCTCGAACTGGCTGGAAGTTCATGAGCCGTTGTCGCGCAATCGTGCAGAATATGAGTCTGACCGAAAAGTGCCATTGCCGGTAACCCCATCTTTGCGGGCGTTTATCAGCGGGCAAGAAGTTGATGTAAATCGCGCAAATGCTGCGTTGCAACGTCGATCGGGAATGCCTGTGCAAATTAGTTCTGGTTCAAGACAGATGTTTTAAGAGCGTTGGTAATTAGAAAGCAAAAAGCCTGCTAGAAAGCAGGCTTTTTTGAATTTGGCTCCTCTGACTGGACTCGAACCAGTGACATACGGATTAACAGTCCGCCGTTCTACCGACTGAACTACAGAGGAATCGTGTGAACGGGGCGCATATTAATGGCAGTGCATGGTGATGTCAAAGGGTGAAATGCATTTTTTTGTTTGTTTGCTGTCAATTTCAACAAAGTGGTGAGCTTTCAATCTTATTGGGTAATGAACCATCGTGGTGCATACCCTCCTTTTATAGGGCAGGGGAACGCGACTGCTGGTGAAAAGAGCCAATGACGAATCTATCATAATCTCTTATTTGACAGTTGGTTAGCTTGTACATCAACGCCAAAATAAAACTGGCAAGCATCTTGCAATCTGGTTGTAAGTAATGGCGGCACTTGGGCCGATTCTTAAAAACCGGAGGCAACATGAACTTCAGACGCCTGAAATACTTCGTAAAAATTGTAGATATTGGTAGCCTGACCCAGGCTGCTGAAGTATTGCATATCGCACAACCAGCGCTCAGCCAGCAGGTTGCCACACTGGAAGGTGAGTTAAATCAACAACTTTTGATCCGTACAAAGCGGGGCGTTACGCCAACAGACGCCGGAAAAATTCTCTATACCCATGCGCGGGCCATTTTACGTCAGTGTGAACAGGCCCAACTGGCGGTGCATAACGTTGGTCAGGCATTATCGGGGCAAGTCTCGATTGGCTTTGCACCAGGAACCGCTGCGTCATCCATCACCATGCCCTTATTACAGGCGGTTCGCGCTGAATTTCCGGAGATCGTTATCTATCTTCATGAAAATAGTGGTGCAGTGCTTAACGAAAAATTGATAAATCACCAACTCGATATGGCGGTGATTTATGAGCATTCCCCTGTGGCTGGTGTATCCAGTCAGGCTTTGCTGAAAGAAGATCTTTTTCTGGTAGGTACTCAAGATTGCCCGGGGCAAAGCGTTGATGTGAATGCTATTGCGAAAATGAACCTCTTTCTCCCCAGTGATTACAGTGCTATTAGACTTCGTGTTGATGAGGCTTTTTCCCTACGGCGACTCACGGCAAAAGTTATTGGTGAAATTGAGTCTATTGCCACGCTTACCGCAGCGATTGCCAGCGGCATGGGCGTTGCAGTATTACCCGAATCGGCCGCGCGTTCGTTATGTGGCGCAGTAAATGGGTGGATGTCACGCATTACCACTCCTTCCATGAGTCTCTCTTTGTCATTAAATTTACCCGCCAGAGCGAACTTATCGCCACAGGCACAGGCAGTGAAAGAGTTGTTAATGTCAGTGATTAGTTCTCCAGTGATGGAAAAAAGGCAGTGGCAATTGGTGAGCTAAGTGTTATATCGGAATGGAATAAGATGCGGGTTTTTATTATTTGTTATGCCGGGCATTAGACTTTAACAATAACGGGAAATCTGAACTGCCCGGAGTTTACCGTGAATTTCCAACAACTAAAGATAATCCGCGAGGCTGCACGTCAGGATTACAACCTGACAGAGGTTGCGAATATGCTTTTTACCTCACAGTCAGGCGTCAGCCGTCATATTCGGGAACTGGAGGATGAACTTGGCATCGAAATATTTGTTCGACGAGGTAAGCGACTGCTGGGCATGACTGAACCGGGCAAAGCATTACTGGTCATTGCAGAACGTATTCTGAATGAAGCCAGTAATGTTCGTCGGCTTGCAGACCTGTTTACCAACGATACGTCTGGCGTTCTCACTATTGCAACGACGCATACTCAGGCACGTTATAGCTTGCCAGAGGTCATTAAAGCTTTTCGCGAACTTTTCCCGGAGGTTCGGCTCGAGCTAATCCAGGGGACGCCACAGGAAATTGCGACATTGTTGCAAAATGGCGAAGCTGATATTGGTATCGCCAGCGAGCGTTTGAGTAATGACCCGCAGCTCGTCGCCTTCCCGTGGTTTCGTTGGCACCATAGTTTGCTTGTTCCACACGATCATCCCTTGACGCAAATTTCACCATTGACGCTGGAATCAATAGCGAAGTGGCCGTTAATCACTTACCGACAGGGGATTACGGGGCGCTCACGTATTGATGACGCATTTGCCCGCAAAGGTTTGCTGGCAGATATTGTATTAAGTGCGCAGGATTCTGATGTCATTAAAACCTATGTTGCTCTTGGGCTTGGGATCGGATTAGTTGCCGAACAATCCAGCGGCGAACAAGAGGAAGAGAATTTAATCCGTCTGGATACGCGGCATCTTTTCGATGCTAATACTGTCTGGTTGGGACTGAAGCGAGGACAACTTCAGCGTAACTATGTCTGGCGCTTTCTGGAACTTTGTAATGCAGGACTGTCAGTTGAGGATATCAAGCGGCAGGTGATGGAAAACAGTGAAGAGGAAATTGATTATCAGATATAGCAAAAAGCCCGCTATAAAAGCGGGCTTTTCAGAAATTTGGCTCCTCTGACTGGACTCGAACCAGTGACATACGGATTAACAGTCCGCCGTTCTACCGACTGAACTACAGAGGAATCGCTGTTGAGGCACATCTTAACGGCGAAAAATCTTTTGTCAAACCCGATTTTTAAATTCCCCAACTGTTTGCCGTTTCTATCAACAGTTTGTTGCATTTGCAGACAATTTGTTGGCGAAAATCTTTGCAGCTTTGCTGATTCTCCCTCATTATTTGAAATGTGGTTTCACTTTCTGCAATTAAGGTCGGCTTTGAATATCTCCTCTGCTTTACGCCAGGTTGTTCACGGCACTCGCTGGCACGCTAAACGCAAGAGCTACAAAGTGTTGTTCTGGCGCGAGATAACCCCGCTTGCTGTTCCTATCTTCATGGAGAATGCCTGTGTCCTGTTGATGGGTGTCCTGAGCACTTTTCTGGTCAGCTGGCTGGGAAAAGATGCGATGGCCGGCGTGGGATTGGCGGACAGCTTCAATATGGTCATTATGGCTTTTTTTGCTGCTATCGATCTTGGTACTACTGTCGTTGTGGCATTTAGTCTCGGTAAGCGGGATCGACGACGAGCGAGGGTGGCGACGCGGCAGTCATTGGTGATCATGACGTTGTTTGCCGTACTGTTGGCAACGCTTATTCATCATTTTGGCGAACAAATTATTGATTTCGTCGCGGGTGATGCCACGACAGAAGTTAAAGCACTGGCGTTGACTTATCTGGAGCTGACGGTACTCAGTTATCCAGCAGCTGCCATCACTTTGATTGGTAGCGGGGCACTTCGTGGTGCAGGGAATACGAAAATACCGCTACTGATTAACGGTAGCCTGAATATTCTTAATATTATTATTAGCGGCATATTGATTTACGGCCTTTTCTCCTGGCCGGGACTGGGATTTGTCGGGGCTGGGTTGGGTTTAACCATTTCTCGTTATATTGGCGCAGTTGCAATTTTGTGGGTGCTGGCGATTGGTTTTAATCCTGCGCTAAGGATTTCGTTAAAGAGCTATTTTAAACCGCTGAATTTTAGCATTATCTGGGAAGTCATGGGGATTGGTATTCCAGCGAGTGTCGAATCAGTGTTATTTACCAGTGGTCGGTTATTAACCCAAATGTTCGTTGCCGGGATGGGGACCAGTGTTATTGCCGGAAATTTTATCGCGTTTTCAATTGCGGCTCTTATCAACTTACCCGGAAGTGCGCTCGGCTCTGCTTCTACGATCATTACAGGCCGAAGGTTGGGGGTAGGGCAGATAGCGCAAGCAGAGATTCAGTTGCGGCATGTGTTCTGGCTTTCCACTCTTGGATTAACGGCCATCGCCTGGCTAACGGCTCCCTTTGCCGGGGTTATGGCATCGTTTTACACCCAGGATCCACAGGTTAAACATGTCGTTGTGATTCTGATTTGGCTAAATGCTTTATTTATGCCTATTTGGTCCGCCTCATGGGTGCTACCCGCTGGATTTAAAGGTGCTCGCGATGCCCGTTACGCCATGTGGGTTTCTATGTTGAGCATGTGGGGTTGCCGGGTTGTCGTCGGTTATGTGCTGGGCATCATGCTTGGCTGGGGTGTGGTTGGTGTCTGGATGGGAATGTTTGCCGACTGGGCTGTGCGGGCCGTGCTGTTTTACTGGCGAATGGTTACTGGACGTTGGCTGTGGAAATACCCTCGATCCGAACCGCAAAAGTGTGAAAAAAAGCCAGCTGTGTCGGAATAAACGACAAAATGCAGATTATTTCAGCAAACGATTTCAAATTTAAAAAACAGGCTTTGACATTGTGGGTGGGCATCGCTAATATTCGCCTCGTTCTCACGATTCCTCTGTAGTTCAGTCGGTAGAACGGCGGACTGTTAATCCGTATGTCACTGGTTCGAGTCCAGTCAGAGGAGCCAAATTTTAGTTTTGAGATATCTCTATGAGTCTCAAAACAGTTAAAAAATAAAAATTATTTTTACCCGGTTACCTTGTAAAAAAGTGACCGGGTTTTTTGATTTCTGTGTTTCGTGCGCTTAATCGAGTCTCACGCTTCAGTGAGCAAGTTGCCCCCAACAGACATCACGATTCGCAAGGTCAAAAACTCTGTTCCATGAAGTACCGTACAAAGATAAAGAGAAAAATGCCTTATGCGGGATGTCGCTATCGCGTCTTTATCGGGAAACTATGCGTTATTGCCACTTTGCCTTCTGTAATCAGAAAAAGAAGAACTGGAATTTTAATAAATATTATTTCTCTGGGAACGGGGATTTTTTATAATCAATATGACGAGTTGAACATTATATTTTTTATAAGGGTTATATGAGATTAAAGAAATCTGCCGTAAAGACAGATTTCTTTAAAAGATAATTAGAGATTTGCGACGTTATGATAAACTTTTTGTACATCGTCGTCATCTTCAAGGGCATCAACAAGCCCTTCAAAGATTTCTAAATCTTCTGGGGAAAGCTCAACTTCAGATTGAGCAATCATTTCTAATTCTGTTGTTGAGAACTCAGTGATTCCAGCTGCTTTTAGAGCCGCGATTCCTTTATGAAGGTCAGTAGGTTCAGTATAAATAACAATGTTACCTTCTTCTTCAGTCACATCACGAACATCAACTTCAGCTTCAAGTAAAATTTCAAAAATATGGTCAGGGTCTGTCCCTTTAAATACAATCACACCCGTATTGTCAAACATATAGCTGACAGAACCTGCCGCTCCGATATTGCCGCCTTTTTTATTGAAAATTGTGCGAACGTTAGCAATCGTACGGTTAACATTTGAAGTCAATGTCTCGGCGATAATCATTGAGCCATTAGGACCAAAGCCTTCATAACGTCCCTGCACGAACGTTTCATCTCCGCCGCCTTTGGCTTTATCAATTGCTTTATCAATAACGTGCTTTGGAACTTGTGCCTGCTTTGCACGTTCAATAACGAATTTTAAAGATGTGTTTAATTCTGGATCAGGTTCACCTTGTTTGGCAGCAGCATAGATTTCTACACCGAATTTTGCATAAATTTTAGACGTTGCACCGTCTTTAGCCGTTTTTTTAGCAACAATATTGGCCCATTTACGTCCCACTGGAATGATCTCCTCGAAAATTTATTTACATTACAGGTAAATCGTTAACATGTGTTAATTCGGCATATTATATCATAACAGGAAAAATCTCGTCTATTAGAAATAAAAATATTCTAAAGCCATAATCTTATATTTAATTTTATAAAAACTTATATTGTTGGCGGGATTTTTTATAATTATGTTTTTAAAGCATACTTGCTTTTAATATGCGGAAATCATTAAGACGATAATGAAACTCGCATTTGCCCAAGGAAGCAAACAGCCCGCGTTTATTGCAGGCTATTTGCCAGATGTCTTACTTAATCCTTCACATCTATTTCTGATAAGAAGGTTCAGAACTTATTATCGGAACGGCGGCTCATTAAAGGTTCGTAATTTACGTGAATGCAGTCGGTCGCCTTCTGCGCGCAGCAAATCGATCGCCCGAATGCCAATTTGTAGGTGTTCGGAAATAGCGCCTTCATAAAAACGGTTAGCCTGACCGGGAAGTTTAATCTCGCCATGCAACGGTTTATCTGAAACACACAGTAGTGTCCCGTATGGCACGCGGAAACGATATCCTTGCGCGGCAATGGTTGCACTTTCCATATCAATTGCTACGGCCCGGCTTAAGTTAAAACGAAGTGCAGAAGCTGAGTAACGTAATTCCCAGTTCCTGTCATCTGTGGTTACCACAGTACCAGTACGTAGCCGCTGTTTGACTTCCTCACCGGGCCTGCCACTCACCAGCTTGGTGGCGTCATAAAGCGCACGTTGCACTTCAGCAATGCTCGGAATAGGAATATCGGGCGGCAGAACCGCATCAAGAACGTGGTCATCGCGTAAATAAGCGTGTGCAAGTACATAATCGCCAATGGCCTGACTTTCACGTAATCCGCCACAGTGACCAATCATCAACCAGACATCCGGGCGTAGCACTGCCAGATGATCGCAGATGGTTTTAGCATTTGACGGTCCCACGCCAATATTCACCAGAGTAACACCCTGACCATCGGCGGTAATTAAATGCCATGCTGGCATCTGATGTTTTTTCCATGCAAGGTCGGAAATGGCTTCTTCTGGCGCTTCGGTTTCGGCGGTGATCCAGTTCCCGCCAGCACAAGAAAGGGCAATGTAGGGACTATCAGGATCGAGGATCTGGCTGCATCCCCAACGAACGAATTCATCCACATAACGTGTGTAGTTGGTAAACAAGACGAACGGCTGAAAATGTTCAACTGGCGTACCGGTATAATGGCGCAACCGTGCGAGGGAAAAATCGACGCGGCGCGCATCAAAATGCGATAGGGGGGAGAATTCAGTTGGATGATAAATGCCGTCTGCAGTTTCATCGCCAATTTGCGCCAGTTCTGTTGTCGGGAAGTAGCGAGTTAACCCAGCGCTCATTGAGCGATCAAGTGTCAATTCAGAGCCATCGATGACATAAGGATAAGGGATTTCATGCTGCGAGGGTTGCACTGAGATATGCGCACCATAATCCTGATACAGCAACGTAAGTTGTTCATTAAGATACGAACGAAAGAGAGTAGGGCGAGTAATCGTGGTGGTGTAGCTGCCTGCGTGAGTAAAACGACCAAATGCGCGCGTTTTGGGGGGATTGGTTGTGCTACCGTCCCAGGTTACGGTCAGTGATGGATAGACAAAAAGACCTTGTTTGCGGGCGTTTTCATCAGGTAATTCGCCACTTGTAATATAGTTGCCAATGGCGTTGCGTAATGCGACTACAGATTGCTCATACAGCGCGTCGAGTTTATCCAGTGCCTGAGCTGGGGTCAGACCGGAGCCCTTATTATTCATGTGTGTCTCCTGTTCCATACAATTACCGCACATCCGATAGTATGTCACAGGAATGTGAAACAAAAGTGTAAGGCGAAGATCGGATGATCTTCGCCAGACTATCAAGCGCGTTGATTGTCTTTCATCAACAAAGCGGTCATTGCGGAAATCAGACATCCAGCCAGCAAATAAATGGCGACGCTATGCCAGTTCCCGGCAAAGTAAGTGATGAGTGCAGCGGCAATAAAAGGTGTAAATCCACCGCCAACCACACTGGCGACCTGATAACCGACTCCAGCACCACTATAGCGATAACTGGCACCAAACATTTCGGTAAACATCGGTTGTTGCACACACACCACCATGTCATGCGCAATGTTTGCCAGCATTATGGAGAAGAAAACTATCCAGAAAATAGATTGTGCTTCAAGCGCCATAAAGAAAGGAAATGCGCTCAACGTTCCGATTAACGCACCTGTGATATAAACCCTGCGGCGACCAAAACGATCGGCAAGCCAGGCAAAACAGGGAATTGTCAAGCAGCTTAATCCACCTACCAGCAAACCAATATTGAGGAAAAGTTCGCGCGGTAACCCCATATTCTGGGTTGAATAATTAAGTGCAAAGGCAGTAACGATGTACATCGTCAGCAATTCGCACAGTCGTAGCGCAATAATCTTCAGGAAAGCACCGGGATGTCGTAACAGCGCTTCGATAACCGGGATGCGTTTTTTCGCGGCAGCTTGATAATGTTGCTGTTGTTCAAATTCCGCGGACTCCTCCATGCCATTGCGCACCCACAATGCTCCCAGTACCAGTACGATGCTAAACAGGAAAGGAATGCGCCAGCCCCAGCTTAAAAACTGTTCGTCAGTCGTCATCATACTGATCAATGAAACCAGTCCGGTTGAAAGCAGTAAACCTACACCGTAGCCAACTTGTACACCGCTACTGTAAAAGGCTTTTTTATTTTTCGGTGCACTTTCAACGGAAAGCAACGCCGCGCCTCCCCATTCGCCGCCGACGGCAAATCCCTGAATGGCACGCAGTGTCACCAGCAAAATAGGTGCCCACCACCCAATGGTCGAGAATGAAGGAAGAATACCAATCAAGGCTGTCGCGATGCCCATCATCCAGACGGTCAGCATTAACATGCGCTTACGTCCCAGTCGGTCGCCAAAGTGACCGAAAATGACACCGCCGAGCGGACGGAAAAGGAATCCGACGCCAAAGGTGGCAAATGCGGCGAGCGTTCCCATCGCCGGGCTTACTTGCGGGAAAAACTCGCGATTAAACACCAGTGCGGCGGTGATGCCATAGAGTAAAAAATCATACCAGTCGACGACGGCACCAGCGAAGCTGCCTAACGCAGCTCGTCGGGCGCGACTTAACGAAAGCGTCCCTTCATCGGGACGAGTGGAGATGAGCGTGGAGTCCATAATGATCCTGTTTGTACTGTCTTTTTATAATTAGTATGGAAAAGGTAACTCACATTGCCGTCGATCTATAAACGAACCTTATGAGACTACCTCGACAGAGCGCATCTGCAAATGATTTTATGGCTGATTAGCGGCAACATGAAAAATTCGATGGAAGATGAAAGCGCAGGAGTTGCTGGTGTTGTTTAAGGATTAAGCAGAGGAGCCACAGGTTAGAGATATGAAACATAAAAGTCCGCATATGCACAAAATGGCACCCTGATGAGTCTGATAGACTGCATTGCATTATAACCAGTAGGGAGGCGAGGTTAGGTATGTTTTTAGCATCATTGTTGAGACGTATTGCATTTAGTTACTACGATTATAAAGCTTATAATTTCAATATTGAAAAAACAGACTTTGTTGTCATCCATATTCCCGACCAGATTGGCGATGCTATGGCCATCTTTCCTGTTATTCGGGCGCTTGAATTGCATAAAATTAAGCATCTTTTAATTGTTACGTCGACAATTAATTTAGAAGTGTTTAATGCACTTAAACTTGAAAAGACTAAATTAACATTAGTCACAATGACTATGCAGGATCACGCAACATTAAAAGAAATAAAAGATTTAGCAAAGAACATAACACAGAAATACGGTACGCCGGATCTTTGTATAGAGGCGATGCGTAAAAAGAACCTGAAAACGATGATATTTATCAGTCAGTTGAAAGCAAAAACGAATTTTCAGGTTGTTGGTTTAACCATGAAGTGCTACTCCCCTTTGTGCAAGAACGCGTCCCGGATGGATCAGAATCTCCGGGCTCCTGTACCCATGACATGGGCATTTATGATGCGTGAGGCGGGTTTTCCAGCAGTCAGGCCAATATATGAATTGCCACTAAGTGAGGATGTACTCGATGAGGTGCGCGAGGAAATGCGATCGTTAGGATCTTACATTGCGCTTAATTTAGAAGGTAGCTCGCAGGAACGTACATTTTCATTATCGATTGCAGAAAATCTAATAGCAAAAATTCAAAGTGAAACAGATATACCAATAGTGATCGTTCATGGACCAAAAGGGGAAGATAAAGCCAGGGTATTAGTGGATTGTTATAATAATGTCTACCGTTTATCCTTATCACCCTCGATTAAACGTTCAGCAGCAATCATAAAAGATGCTTATATCGCAATAACTCCTGACACCTCAATATTACATATGGCAAGTGCCTATAATACTCCCGTTGTTGCAATTTATGCTGATTACAAAACGCGATGGCCCGCAATGGCCGATGTTTCGGAGTCAGTCGTCGTTGGGCAAAAAATTGACAATATAAGTCTGGATGAATTCGCAAAGGCATTAAAAAGTGTTTTGGCGAGAATATGAGACAGTACTTATGCATAGTAATGCCGATCTGTTATGAACGGTGGTGTCATCAATACTCTGAGGCTGGTCAATCATCACAGAAAACCAGCCTTTGGATCAAAGCAGTACTCACCGAAAATGATCATAGTCACATCGAACGCGATTCTGGCGGTGCCGCATTTTTATTTATTCATTTTCTGTGAGAGAAGGGCAAGCTCTATAGAGGGAATGTAAAAAAGAGTGCTCCGAATGGAGCACTCTTTAAGAAATTATAACGGAAAATCACAGGTTTTTATAACATGTCGCATAAGCAAACCCAAGCTTTTCAAATACGCTTTGATCACCTGTTGCCAGGGAAACTACGTATTGTTCGCTTGAGTTTGCGGGACTAGATGACCAATACATATTTGATTGAAAACCAGCGTCAGTCGTGTAATGCCCCATATCTCCCCATTCACTGTACAGTGACCCGATGCCTCGGGAACTACTGTGGTTTAAATAGTTTGCTCTGGGGAGCGTGTAGCCATTGCTGCTGCAAAAATTTTCAGCAAGGCTGTATATCATGAAAGCCTCGCCGGCGTTCACCCACCAACTCTTCACACGGATTTCGTATACATAGCTAGGGCCTCCTGATTTTGGCGTCGCCGTAATCCTTTCCCAATTGCTGCCGACATTTTTAAATGTCACTTTACCGGTAGCATCAACATCGACCCAGGAGGCAGAGCTTGAAAACTCATAATCAGCCGCCGTTTTTCCTGGGGCAAAGTTGTCATTATTCAACTGATAATACGCCCCGGTGAACCCCTGCGAAGGGAATGTAGTTGTCGGTAGGTCAGTACCATTGACTGATACTGTACCGCTCATTATTTTGTCTTCTGCGCGAGTGAATTGTATTGTGGTACTCAGACCAGCTTGATGAACACCATTCAATACAGGGATCAGCGTTGCGATACCCTCTCCGCCGCTTGTAACAGTGGCTTTGTAATCACCGTTGATATTTAGACTGTAATCAATTGCGCTAATTTTTATATAGGGCACGTTAGTACCTGATTGCACAAATTCCATCCCTTCAGAAACTTTGATCGGATTGCCTGATATATCGTGCAGAACAAGACGTAATTCAGCACTATCGGTATAGTCCCCTTTCAGTGATGACCGATTGCTCTTAAGGACGGACTGCGAGGTGTCTGCCGGGCCAGCCACCAGCGTTATATCTACTGTTTGCATTCCACCAGCGGTCGTGACTGCGCTTACCGTGACGCTACCTGTCATCGCTCCTTTCACGCTTGTTGTCGCGATTCCGTTTTGATCGGTCACCGCTGTTAATGACGTTAATGTGGCAGAGCCGCTTTTTAAGGCGAAGTACACAGTGAGACCTTCGATCAGGTTACCACTGCCATCCTCAACCGTTGCCTTTAAGGTACTTAAATCACTGTTGGTGGCGGCGATAGTCGATGGATCAGCGATAAAGCTAGCAACATGTGCGGTGCTTGAGTTGCCAGTGACTTTCACGGTTGTCTGTGTCTGTATTGTTACGCCGTTATGGAACGATGCAGTCACCGTATATGTACCGACTTTATTGCTGGTCAGAACGACCGGAGCCTGACCTGAAGAGTTAGTTCTCACTTTTCCGCCACTTAACGTCGCCCCTTCTGGCGTTACGCTAAAGTTGATGACCTGACCCTCCACTGGAGTGCCATTTGCAGAGGTTAGCGTTGCCGTCAGAGTAGTGCCTGTAGGGGCATAGACACCGATAAGCGGACTGGACGCCGTGAGTGTCAGTTTTTCATCAATAGCCTCCAGTTGTTTCTCAAGTGAGGCTCCATTCGCCAGGGATGCTTTCACCATATACGAACCGTTTCTTTCGGGCGTCATGGAGACCTCGGCTATACCATGCGTATCAGTAGAGACAATATTTTGGCTGATGGTCATGTGCTCTGGTGGCTCTGCACTGAATGTTACAGATTCATTAAGAATCGGGTTGCCAAACTGGTCGTTGACGTGAGCTTTAACTGCTACGTCTTGTGCGACCATTAGCTGACCTTCAGGTATCTCCAGACTGGTAATCGTTGCAGAATTAATATCTGCTTTTGCATTCAGTAATCGCGATATGACTTCAGTAGGTTTATCTGCCAGAGAGGCTGAAACTGTTTTCAGTCCGACTTCGGTGCTTGTCACAAGAATTTCAGCGAAACCCTGATCATCCGTTTCAACGCTGGTGCTGCTTAGCGTGACGGAGGTTCCGCGGAAATTAACTTTTATGCCTTCTACCGGGTTGCCGTTAGCGTCAGTGACGCTTGCAGTCATGGTCGCGCCCTCGGTCGTGCTGACGACGAATGAGTATACAGAGGTTAAGGAGGCTAGTGTTGCGGTACCAGCATCGGCAATCAAAGTCACCTGTTTCGTATCACTGACACCATAATTGTTCACGCTAACTGTCACGGGGTAGGTGCCGGATTTTGTACCGCTCAGTGTAACTTCAGCCTTGCCGTTGATATCAGTAATGGCGGAACCGCCTTGTCCGAGAGTGAAGCTTGCGCTCACGTCTGCCGGTAGCGTGAATGTCACCGCCTCATTGGCTAACGGGTTGCCGTTTCCATCAGTCACTGTTGCCTGAAGTGTGGTCATCCCAACGTTATTGGCGATAAAGTTGTCCTCGGTAACGTTAAGATTAACCTGCGCAGTGAGCGTATCCGCAATAAAGTTCACCACCAACTGCTCACTCTTACCGCCAGTCATCGATGCTGTAACAGTATGAGCGCCTGCTTTTGTACCTTTCAGCGTGACTTTCGCTTTGCCTTCAGCATCAGTAATCGCTTTACCGCCATCGCTCAGCGTGAAGTTCGCCTTCACATCTTCCGGCAGAGTAAATGTTACTTCAGTGTTGGCTATCGCATTGCCCTCTGTATCAGCGACTGTTGCTGTTAGTGTCGTGAGATCGTTATTGTCGGCAATCAACGGATCCTTCGAGGCTGCCAGCGTGATTTCGGCATTCGCGACGTTCGGCACATAGGTCACTGTTTGTTGCATCGAATCGCCATTTTCGAGGGTTGCCGTCACTTGATAAACCCCGGCTTTTGTAGCGGTAAAGCTTGCGTAAAAATTGCCGTCGTGGTTGGTAGTATATATAGCGTTATTACTGGGGGTCACGCCTTCACTTGGTGATACTCTGAGGGTTACCTCCTGCTGGGGTACACCGTTGCCGTAATTATCCTTCACCTCAATATACAGATTGGTAGTGTCGCCTGCGGAGACTGTATCAAAAAGTGCCTGTAGCAAGGTGAGATGTGCCGTAGACGCATCAGCGTTGACATTAATTGATGTGCTAAGCGTGGAGCTACCATTTTCCAGACTGGCCTCAACGGTATCCGGTCTCGCTCCTGATTCTATCGAGGAGCGGGTATTGGTATAAGTGACGGTAGCCTTACCCTGTTCGTTCGTTACGGCTTGGCCGCCATTCGTCATTTCGGCAGAGTTTGTTCTGCTGGTGAAGTTCACAGTCACACCTTTCACCGGAAAGCCATTATTATCAACGACTGTGGCGGTGATGACGCTGCCGGAGCTGTTCTGCGGGGTACCGGCGATTATGCTGTCTGGGACAGGCGTCAACTCGATAATTTTTGCCGCTGCTGTGTCGCCAATAAAATGCACAGTTTTGTTGTCGCTGGCACCATTATTAGCCAGTGATGCAGTGACCGTCTGCTCACCAAAGGCAACGCCTGCGAGAGTGGCCTGCGCGATGCCAGACTCATTGGTATTACTTACTCCCGGGGTCAGGGTGAGTCCTGAAGAGGCTGAGCTGAATGTTACCGGAAGATTATTCACCTCATTGTCGAACTGATCTTTAACCGTTGCAGTTAGCGTTGCGTTATCGACGCCATTACCTGTGATCTCATCTTTTGACATCTGCAGGACAACCTGAGCCGAGGTTTTGTCCGCCACAAATGTTACCGGCTGCGAATCACTGGTATTGTTATTACCCAGCGTTGCGGTAACCGTATGCGTACCCGCTTTTTTACCTTTGAGCGTGACATGCGCTTCCCCATTGGCCTGAGTGATGGCAATACCGTTATTTTCAAGGGTAAAGTTTGCCGCAACGTCCTGTGGCATGGTGAAGTTTACCGTTATCCCCGCCACCGGATGATTCGACGGATCTTTCACTGTTGCTGTCAGAGTTGTCTCATCCACGCCATTCCCAATGATTTCCGCTTTCGATGTTTGCAGAACGACAACCGCTCTGTCTTTATCCGCCACAAACGTCATTGGCTGTGCATCGCTGACATTGCTGTTAGCCAGACGAGCCATGATCATATGCGTGCCCGCTAACGTGCCGGTCAGGGAGGCGATTGCAGTCCCGTTGCTATCCGTCATGCCTTTTCCGCTGTTGCTAATCGAGAACCGACTTGCGACGTCGTTTGGCACAGAGAAGGTGATTTCTTTATCTTTTAGTGGGTTGCCATTTTTATCCTGCAAGGTTGCAGTCATATATTGCGGAGCTGTGTTGGTGACGGTGATATCACCTGAAGGCACACTGAGGGTCAGGGCAGCAGTACTTTGATCACCGATAAAATTCACCTGTTGATTAGCCTGGGAACCAGAGCTCACAGAGGCCGTAACCCTATAATCACCATTTTTCAAACTGGTCAGCGTAGCTGTGGCGATCCCGTCGTGGCTATTCACTTCTGTTTGGCTCAGTTTCGCCTCTGCTGAATTAACATTGAAAGTGACCTTGACGTCATTGAGCAGGTTGCCTTTTGCATCCCGGACTGTCGCGGTCATTGTGGCGCTATCATTGCCGTCAGCGACCACTTCATTTTTCGACTTCTGCAGCTCAACCTGCGCGGTACTCGAGTCGCCGACAAAACTGACGATTAACGTTTGTTTCACGCCATTTTCAAGGGTGACTTCAACCGTGTTGTCTTCCTGCTTACTACTTTTCAGATCAAAAGTCGCCAGACCATTAACATCCGTTTTTGCGGTGTTTTGATTGTTGAAGGAAGTTGCCGATCCGCTTAATACCGCAAACGTGACGGTATGATCATTGATTGGGTTGCTTCCTTCATCAGCGACATTGACCGAGACGGTGTTTGCTGCATTCTCATTGGCGAGCACACCATTATTGCTGGCAGATAATGTCGCAATTTTTGCTGACTGCGGGTTGGCGTCGATGATAAAACCAGCGGTATGCAAATCTTCATTCCAGTTTTGCATTAATAGCTTCGCAGTAAGCCCACTGCCTTTGGTATAGGCGGTATAGGTTGCCTTATAGACGCCATCTGCGGTTTCTTTCCAGTCTGTAGTGACACCAGGTTTCACGTTGTCGATGCTGACTGCGTTATTCAGTTGCTGTTTTTGCTCCTTAACAGGTTTGTCATTTTCATCTCTCAGTTCTACCGTCACCTCGATAGGATTGCCGGAGAGATAACGGTCCTTATCAATCTTAATTGACGAGTGAGTTCGGGATGACGAAACAGAAATGATATTCACCACGGCGGGGGCTTTAGCCGCATCCACACCATTCAGCTGTGGCATCAGCGTCAGCGTGCCAGACATCGCTCCTGTGGTCAGGATCTGGGTATAGCTTCCGTCACCATTATCTTTCCATTCAGAAAGGGTGATGTCCTGAACTCCTTCGTGACGCGTCGAAAGCACCAGCCCGATAACAGGATTACCTGCTGCATCATGAGCAATAAAAGTCAGTGTGGCGGTTGAATGGGAATCCGCGCTCAATGTTTGGGTACTTAACGATACCGAGGAATCTTTCTGGCTTAGCGTAGGTGCCTGAACGACCACCATGCTTTGTTCACGATTCGACAAATTGCCTTTGACATCTTCAGCGGTGACTTCAATCGGCCAGGTGTTATCGGTTTCTGGCGTACTGGTGAACCGGTAAGCCGGCAGGGTAACCAGAATATCTTTACCCGTTGTGACCACTTTGCCACCGGCAGCTTCCAGAGCGGTGGCTTCGACGTTATAGCCTTTCAGGGCATATTTGGTTTGTAGCGACGAAACCAGTGATTTCACTTCTCCTGACTTCCCTGTCACGGGGTCTGTCAGGGTCAGGCGAACCAGTTCTTTTTTGCGGTATTCCAGAACGATGTTGTTGTTGCGATCCACCAGATCATAACGGCTGCCTGCAAGGCTACGCCGTGCAGCGACTTCGTTCGGGTCAAGCTGTTTCTGCATTGCGCTGCCAGGTTGCCAGGTAAAATCGACGGCAAAACGGGTGTCATTTTCGCCCTGTTTACCCTGGCGTTGCTCCGCGCTGAAGGTCATCAGCGGGAAGGGGGTATAGTTAAGTCCAGCGGTTATGGTATGAGGATTACTTTGCCGATCGTCTTTATCGAACAGGGCCACTTCATCGCCATAATACTGTTCATAGACCAGTTTACCGCCAAGGTGCGGCCAGGCGGGTAGCCAGCCTTCTGCGCGTACATCCCAGCCATTGGCCGGGCGGGCTTCATAATCGTTGTCCAGCTCAGGTGCGCTGCGCCAGTTGGTCAGTGGCAAATAGCCGTTACTGCTTAATTTTAGATAGTCGCGCCAGTACTCCGCGCCAATGCCGGCGCGGGAGTGGTAACGGCTAAGATCGTGGTCGAAAAAGAAGTTGATGCCCGACATCCATGTGGGAGTGAAATGACGCCAACCTAAGCCGTTGTTAATCTGCGTACGCTCGTCAGTACGATGGAGAGTATGCTGACTGAAAAAGAGATTATCAGGCGTTTCATACCACGGATGGAGAAAATCGAACTGGGAGTTCTTCAGGCTAAAATCTTCATCCACGCCCAGCGTGATTCTTGCGGTACCGAAGCGGCTTAACCAGTCTGTCATTGCGCCTGAAGCCTGAGAAGAGGCCCATCCACGCGCCATATTTGCCGCTTGCTCGCTGTTCATATCTTCGGCGAGCAGAGACCCGATTGGCTGTGAAGTACTGGCTATCTGTTGCTCAAGGTTGCCACTGCTATTACCCGGTGGCGGGGTTAAATTATTTTCACTAACTTGTGCCGGGACATCCAGTTCATCACCCTGGCGGACATTATCAAAACCTCGAGCAAACGTACGAAACTGGTTGAGTTTGCGTAACTCAGCCACCGAAATACCGAAACGTTCGGCAACGCTTTGGGCCGATTCCAGCGCTCCAAGGGTGTAGGGCACCGTATTGGCATTTGCAATGGCAATTTGTGCAGGAACTGGTTGTTGGGTTGCGGTGTTTACCACACCTTGTGCTGCCGCAGCCATAGGGAACGCAAGTTGAGTTATCAGGCAGATACCCGCAGTTAAGCGGCGTAGTTTAATTCCCATCCCGCATAAGATTTGTCGGTCATTTATTTCTTCTCCACTTCTCTTCTTCGTAGCCATGCTTACCTTCCCTGAACGAGCTAACATAAATGCGCCCTTTCTAGCACAGCGAAAAAATGTAAATCCTGATAGCAATATGATTGAAAATTAATAACTTTTCGTTAGGCAGTTTTGGGTGTGAGTTGCAAGAGGGGAGACTACTGAATAACTCAAGTTTTATAATCGAGGGGAAAATGGTGATGGCGTTCATAGCAAAACGCCCTCAACCATAAAGGTCGAGGGCGCTTAAGATGTTAAAAAACCGCTATCCGTTAAAAAGCAATGTTCAACTAAGGTCAGTGACATTGCGCTAAAAAAGCGAATTTTTAGAATTTGGCTCCTCTGACTGGGATCGCCTTTGCCAATAACTGGCTAATAAGTAAGCTAAACCTGAATTCCTTTTCTGTCAAGACCACCAGAATGACCCCCTCTAAGAAATG
>OGYH01001378.1_pt1 | contig 22870 bp, 16 predicted proteins | sample 1576511 | NCBI WGS metagenome assembly OGYH01 (sample SAMEA3541522, study PRJEB24748) | human gut metagenome | biome: human gut; feature: human-associated habitat; material: faeces | place: China | collected 2012
GCATCTGCCGCACCTCGCTCGCCGTATCGGCACTTAGAATTATGCGGTATTGCCAATAAAATAACGGATTACAGTAATATTGCGGCTTCGAGATGTTTGAAAGGATATGACGGGATGACAAAAATATTATTCGTATGCCACGGCACCATTTCAATCAGCTGAGATTTGCCTTGGAAAACCGCGATAAATCACGTTTCAAATGCCGATTACTACCAATTTACTACTTTTTTGAGTTCCGATATGATGATAAAACCAAAAAAGCAGTCCCGAAGCTGGCTGAAAAAAATCCTTCTTCGGGACCGTCTTTTGTTTATCTGCCGTTTCGTCCTTAATGCGTTTCTGTGGCAAATGAACACATTTGCTTCCACGCCGTTTTCTATCCTATGTGTGAGCCAAGTGAGGAGTACTATATATTCTGCATGATAAAATCCCGGCCTTTTGAGCCGGGATTTATTGCAAATACATTGCTTTTTGAATATAATACGCCATTTGACGCGGAAAAAAATGGAAGCGGCAAGTTCGACATCCATAAGCAGGATCGATACAATACAGGCAGAACAAATTAAGGAGGACTGCCTATGACTATCCAATACTTCCATTCTGGTGACTACTATATAGGCGGCAGTCAGAGTGCTGCTGACTTTTCCTCTGTCGCCCATACCATCCTGGAGATCTTTTAGGCAGTACCAACAAAATCAGAGGTCCTTTTGTCCACTGCTGCTGCGCTCCGCAAGTTCCTTCTGGACTGTTGGCAGCTCTTTATCCAGATTATAGAAGTACATGGCAACGATGGACAGCGCCATTAACAAAGCCGGAAGAATTGTATAGAGAGAAACAATGGCTGTTTGAGCACTGGCACTTTGAACCTCAGCTCCTCCGACATAACCGCTGAGAGAAGTGACAATCCCGATGATACCGGCAGCCAAACCAACACCTACCTTACTGCAAAAGCCAGTGACACAGGTGTAAATTCCTTCTCCTCGTTTGTGATATTTCCATTCACCGTAGTCCATGCAATTCATTAAGACATTGGGCGCCAAAACGAAAAGGGGCATATAGGAGACCATGGAAAGGACAGAGGAGATCATCAGAAGCACAATATTGGTTTTTCCGAAGAGCGGAAGAATTTTCCCGATCACGCCAATGCCGAGTCCTCCGATCATCAGCTTTTTCATTCCCAGTTTCTTTGTGAGCGCTGGAAAGGCGGCAATTGCAACAGGCCCAGCAATTCCCCCAATCTGAACCAGCGACATCAGGCCGAGGTTCTGCACAATGTACTTGAAATAATAGGTTGTTGCACTGCCGAAATTGGTTGCAATATTTGTAAGAAGCAGTGCCAGCGCATAAATAAGCACATACTTATTGTGAAACAGGAGATAGACGCCTTCCTTCAAATTGATTGTTGCAGAGGCAGCTATTCCGCGGGTGCTTGTCTCCTTAATGGTGAACAACCTGACAAGTGCAAGTACCACACAGGGAGCGCAAATATAAATCGCCATCTGTCCCCATTTTTCATGTGAAGTGCCCACAGCCTCAATCAATAAAGGCAGCGCAATGCCCACGATGATGGCAATCACTGCACTAATCACGCTGGAAATGGAATTTACTTTCACGCGGTTTTCGTCTGTTTCAATAACGCGCGACAAATAGACGGTGCTGGCGCACGAATACAGGGTTTGGAACACCGAGAAGATCAGCGTGTACATCACAAAGACATAAACGGCCATCAATGTTTTGCCCATACGCGGCGTATTAAACAGAAATAGTGTGAAAAGCGCGAACAACGCGTAGGTTATATCATAGGGCCTCGCCCGTCCAAGCTTTGTATTCGTACGGTCTACTAAAAAACCCGCGAGCAAATCGGTAACTCCGTCAAATAATTTAGATACCAGGAGCAGCGTTCCAACCAGTACGGCGTTTAGCTGCAAGACGTCGGTTGCATAAAAAGTCGTATATGCGATCAGGGCAGAGACAACGGCGGATGCGATCCCCGGGGAACTCCAGAGTATGTAAAATTTTGCCTTTCATCTGTTGGGTTCCATATCTTGTTATGTTTCTTTCCAATGCTTCGTGTGAATTCTTCAGAGAACCGATTAAGTGAAAAACAGGTGCAGCACGTTGAAAAGATCCTCGCTCCATGTGCGGTAGTCGTGCTGTCCACCCTCATGGGTGACAAATCGGCAGTTTTGGTTTTCGTGAAGTTGCTCAGGACAAGCTTTCAGCACACGGTCATAGGTTTCCTTATGGCTGGAATACATCTTATCGTCATCCCCGCACCCGTTGTACCAGAAAACCGGAGGTTCCTGCTCGATGGCGGAGCAGAGCTCTGCCAGCTTTTCCTCATCCAGCGCAACGGACAGCTCCTTTCCGTTGAAAGCACACCGTATCGCGCCGGCCGAGAAGCACCCAATAAAGGCAAAGCGATCATGACAATGGCACATAATGGAGTAAAGGCCGGTGATGGAGCCCTGGGACGCTCCCGCATAGGCGAAATGCTTTCTTGCGTTCCGATAGCTTTCCTCGTTGTCGCTTTCCGCGTAGGTGCTGTAGTGCTTTTGCAGATAGGGCATGATCTCGTTTCGCAGCTCCAGCCAGAAATAGCGCGTGGAGGCAAAATAGGAGTCTACCCGGTTTCCGAGCTTCGTATAAGGCTCAACCTCCTCCTCAAAGCTCGGGGTGACAACGATCAACGGATCGATTTGCTTCTTATAGATCAGATGATCTACCATGCTTGCCGTGATATTACCGTAATCCGTGTATTTCTGAACATCATCCCCACGGTAGCGGCCCTGACCAAACCAGTAGCCCTCATTATCTGTGCCGCCGTGCATCAGAAACAGCACGTTGTATTTTTTGGATGGATCATACCCGTAGGGCGTGTAGACCCACATGGACTTTTCCATCGCGATCGGGCTCTCCCCAAAAATCGCTTCCAGCGCGTACGCACGGCTGGTGTAATGGACAAGCTCCAGCTTTCCCTGCTTAGGGCAGGGTGCGGCAAAGGATTCAAGCGTCGATTTGTTCAGCATTTTTCTTTCTCTCTCCAATTGTTTTTTGAATCTCAACCATCTTCTCCTTGGAGATGGGCGTCTTTTTCATGGCGATCAGCGTGCAGATCCAACCGAGGACCGGCAGGACATACACAACGAGGATTCCCATGATCACAACAGGCATCGTCTTGGGGTCGGTGGGCTGGGGAATCGTGGCCGTATATCCGATCAAAGAGATGCAGAAGGTGGCGATCACGGCGCCGAGGGAGGACACCACCTTGTCAACCAGGCTGTAGACGCCCGCGACAACGCCGGGCATGTATCTTCCGGAGCGGTATGCCTCATAGTCCACCACATCTGCCAGCATAGAGGTGGTGGCGGTGCTGACCACGACCTTCAGTCCGTTTTGCAGCATCGTCAAAACGATAAAGAGGATCAGCAGGGGGGCAGAGGCAACAATCGGGGTCGTTCCGGCGAAAAGCAGAACAATCACAAAGGCAAGGTTTACATAGATACTGACCTGGCTCCAGAATGCAACGCCCTTGGCGCTGCCGTGCTTTCCGGTGTATTTTCCGCCAAACACCGAGAAAATCAAAGCAGGGAAGATCGCGACCATATTCATAATCGCGCCGATACGCACATTACCGATGATAATTCCGTAGAGAAGCGTGGTGATCACAGACTGACCCGCGATATTCATGGCCAGCTTATCCGAGGTGGCGGCGAAAATGAAACACTGCAGCGCTTTGTTGTTTTTAAGCAGGTCCAGCATATCCTTCCCCTTGATAGACTGGCTTTTTCCCTGGGCGGAAGTGAAATTTTCAGGCTTGTCAATGGGGGAAACGCCAATTATTGCAAGAACGGTAAAGACTGCCGAGAGACCCACGAACAGTACCGCGGTCTTCGAGAGAAGATCCACGGTGTAGTTATCTCCATACTGGGGCAGCAGCACCATAGAGACGATTATGGACAAGACAATTACAATCACATAGTTATAGATTGTAGAGAAAACGCCTACCATGGGGCGCTGCTTCGGATCGTTGGTGATGACCGGGGAGATGAGATTGTTCGCCATGTTATGGAACGTATAGCCGATGTAATACAAAAAATAGAACAGGATGAACACGCCCACAGAGTGCCCCTTGCCGCAGAACCAGCTGTAAAGGCACATCAGAGAGAAAGCTTCAATGGCCCAGCCGATGATTATAAAAAGGCGGATCTTTCCGAAGCGGGTGTTGACCTTGTCAATCAGCAGAGAAATCAAAGGGTCGGTAATTCCGTCAAACAGGCGGGCGACGGTCATAATCGTGCCGACCAGTAGCATCGTGACCCCGAAGCCCAGGTTGGCGGCATAGCTAACATAGCCAATTGCGGAGAAGAAACAAGCGAGAGAGAGCGCTGAGGTCATCGCAAGCGCAAGTCTTGCGTTGGAGACTCGGCGATACTGAACACCGTCGGTCTCGGTTTGGGTAGGTGCCTTAGATTTCACAGTAGAGTCCTCCTATTCATTTTTCGGGGGGCGGGAGAATCCGTCCGCTGTGTATATCATAAAGTGCACCTTATCAAAAATATATTCCTAATTTTGATTTTCCGTGACAAAATTAGCCATTATAAAGTATATTGATGAAAAAAAGCACAAAAAAGCGAAGATTGAAATATCAACACCCGCGAGAATATCGTAATATATACCGTGTCAAGTTATTTAGGAAAGGATGTGTTGAGAAATATGGCAAATCCGTTTTTACCCCTGGATACCTATATAGCGGACGGGGAACCTCATGTGTTTGGCGACCGAGTGTATCTGTTCGGTTCCCATGATCAAGCCGGCGGTGACACCTACTGTATGCTCAGCTATGAATTCTGGTCCGCCCCGGTGGACAATTTGGAAAGTTGGAGCTGTAAAGGGACATCTTACCGCGCGGATCAGGACCCGCAGTATGGCGAAAAGCTGAAATATATGTATGCGCCCGATGTGGTGCAGGGCAATGACGGCAGGTTTTATCTCTATTACTGTATGTCTGGCGAAAAAGGCGTGGGCGGCTACGGCCAGCAAATCAGCGTTGCCGTCTGCGATACCCCCGACGGAAACTATGAATATTATGGCTGTGTTCGCAATCCAGACGGCAGCCCCATGTTGAAATTCGTCACCTTTGATCCGGCGCTGATCAATGACAATGGCACCATTCGGCTCTACTATGGCACATGGTATCCGTTCCATGAGCGTGGAAAGCTGTTGGATCCTATTTTCCACAAGGTGGAAAGCAATATGTTTGGCAAAAGTGTGGAGGAAATCCAATCCGATCCGGATGGCGTCATGGGCGCGAATCATGTGGAGCTGGCGGATGATATGCTGACGATTCAATCGCAGCCTATCCATGTTATGCCCAGTCGTGTGAAGGGAACCTCCTTTGAAAAGCATCCTTTCTTTGAGGGAAGCTCAATCCGGAAGCTCGGGAGCACCTATTATTTCATTTATTCCTCTATCAAGGGCCATGAGCTTTGCTATGCCACAAGCGCTTACCCGGACCGAGACTTTACCTATGGCGGAACCATCGTTTCCAATGGCGATGTGGGCTATGAAGGCCGCAAAGATCGGGACAGGCTGAACGCCACGGGTACCAATCACGGCAGTATCGAGTGTATTCGCGGAAAATGGTATGTTTTCTACCACCGCAACACCCATAAAAGCGGTTATTCCCGGCAGGCATGCGCGGAACCTGTTGAGATTCTGCCTGACGGGAGGATTCCTCAAGTGGAAATTACTTCACAGGGTTTTTGCGGGCCATTGGAATCGAACCGCACATATCCGGCGTCTATCTGCTGCAATCTGTATAGCGGAAAAATGCCCCATATCGGAAACGGTGTTTCCAGTGCGAAGATCCCGCATATCACCTGCGAAGACGGACAGCAGATCGTTGTCGCGACCAATAGAGCCCGGATTGTATACAAATACTTTCATCTAGCCGCGGGGGAGTATGTCCTGATTCTGCGTTACAAAACCAGCGGAAGGGCAAAGATAACCGTATTGGGGGAGCATGGAGAAATTCCTACTTTGATCAAACCCTCCCGCACATGGATGGAGATGGAGATCCCATGCCGTTTTCAGTCTGGCATTCAGCCCCTGATTTTGCGTTATCATGGATCCAAGGAACTGAGCATTCAATCCATTTGCCTTCAAAGAAGTTCATCTCACGAAACCGAAGCCAATCATGCCGATTCTTGACTTAAGGCAACACCGCTGGGTGGGGACAGCGGGCTTCGGCGGATCTTTTGCCCCAATCGTGCAGTATGAAAAATGGGAAATACCTCCAGTATTCCCGCATTTTCCATTCTTTCGCTTGTGTCAAAATCTCTCGCCCAAAACACCAAAAAGTAGTTTTTAGAGGTTGCCTACTATGAATACGGAGCTTTCATAGTAAAATGGCCTGCCGATTTCGTATCATTCATTTGTATTTCGCTTTCGATACGCAATGGGCGTGCTGCCTACAATATCGTGAAATTCCCGGCTGAAATGGCTGCGGGAGCCGAAGCCCAACTGAGCCGATATGTCTTCAACAGACAGCTTTGTGCTGCTGAGCAGAATTTTGGCCCGTTCCATCCGGGCATATTTCACATAATTCCGGACGGTGAAGCCGGTTTCCTCTTTGAACTTCTTCGTCAGATAGTACATGGCATATCCCGTCCGCTCCGCCAGCACCTCCGCTGTAAGCTTTTGACCCAGATGCATTTCGATATAGTCACAGCACTTCTGGATTTCTCGGCTATACTTTGGGTTGGTCCGGTTGTTATGGACTCTGCGTACAAAATCATCATACATGGACATGGCAAGGGGCTCAAGATCGGAGGGGTTTTCGATCGATTCCACCATCTGAATATAGCTGTCACCCAAACCATAGGCCTCTTCCGGTGACAGCCCTCCCTCCACCGCCGCGCGGCAGACGATGGATACGAACACAATAATGGAAATCTTACTCTTTGCCAGAGCGGTTTTGCCGTTCACGTTGACACCGGTGCTCAGCCGCATAACGTCTGACAAAGCCTGCTTATAATCCAGATCGCCGTTCCGAACGGCTTGCAGAAGGGCCTGTTCCGCCGACCAAACCTGATAACGGTCGTGGGAAGGCTGCTTTTGTGAAATCTCTGGGATTGAGATATTGATCTCCGCGTCGATATCACTGATTTGAAGACGCTCCCCTGTAATGCAGTAGTGGAGCATCAGGACCAAGAGCATCATAACGGTGCACTGCATCAGGGGAATATGCCGGATTGCGTTCCGAAAATGGGTATTCCATTCCGCGCTGATCTTGTCCTTTGAGATTCCCCGAATGCCGCTTTCAATCGCTGCTGCCGAGATGTCATTGTAAAATACCGGCCCCACCGCGTAGATAAACTTTAACGCTCCGTTCTCACGCTCAAAAGCGGCATACCAAACCAGGCCGGGAACGGTTCTCAGCGAAATCGGGCGGCTGTGGCTGCTGCCGTAGTCTACGATGCGCTGTTTACAGCCGAGCAGTTCAAACGCTGTGCCCAAAACCGCTTCGTCGGGGCAGTTGCTTTGTAGCAAATTGCCGCCGGAGTCTAATTTCCAGAGGTAGATGTTGCCGCAGCATAACAACAGGTCTTTGAATTCCTCTACACCCATGCGTTTCTCCAAATCTTTAAATAGTTCCTGTATCATCATCTGCACCACTACTGTTTTGATAAGGATATTTTATCATACCGGAAATCCTTTGGATATTGCCAATTTATACAAACGTTCAGGAGGAAAGTTTATGCGCACAATTGTTTCATTCAATGAGGGCTGGCTTTTTACCAAGCAGGGAAAGGACGAACCCGTCACCCTGCCCCACACCTGGAACGCAGTAGACGGCCAGGACGGCGGCGACGATTACTACCGGGGCGCCTGCCGTTACACCAAGCAGTTCCCCAAGCCTGCGCTAAATCCCGGCGAGGAAGCCTGGCTGGAATTCAAGGGCGCAGCCTATACGGCGGACGTCTCGGTCAACGGGGAAGCCCTCTGCCACCACGAGGGCGGCTTCAGCACCTTCCGGATCAAGCTTCCGGAATTAAAGGACGAAAACACCGTTGAGGTTCGGGTGGACAACTCCAGCAACGACCGGGTCTATCCCCAGAAGGCGGACTTCACCTTCTACGGCGGACTGTACCGGGATGTGAACCTGATCATCGTTCCTGCCTCCCACTTTGAACTGGGCTACTGTGGCACCTCAGGCATCAAGGTCACCCCCATTGTAAACCTGGAAACGAAATCCGCAGCCCTCACCGTGGAAACCTGGCAGAACGGGGAAGAAGTGACCGTCACCGTGGACGGGCAGAGCAAAACCGTCCCCAGCGTGGATGGTTACGCCAAGGCGGAATTCACCATTGAGAATGTCCATCTGTGGGACGGTGTGGACGATCCCTACCTGTACACCGCCACGGCCACCCTGCCCAGCGGCGACCGCGTCTCCACCCGCTTTGGCTGCCGGAACTACAAGATCGATCCGCAAAAGGGCTTCATTCTGAACGGCCGAAGCTACCCCCTCCGGGGTGGCGCCCGGCACCAGGACTGCAAGGGCGTGGGCAACGCTTTGACCCGCGAGCACCACAAGCAGGATATGGAGATCATCCGGGAGTTGGGGGCCAACACCCTGCGCCTGGCCCACTACCAGCATGCCCAGGAATTTTACGACCTGTGCGACGAAAACGGCATCATCGTCTGGGCCGAGATCCCCTATATCACCATGCACATGAAAAACGGCCGGGCCAACACTCTTTCCCAAATGAAAGAGCTGATCGTCCAGTGCTATAACCACCCGTCCATCGCCGTCTGGGGCCTGAGCAACGAAATCACCGCCGCCAGCCCCGTCAATGATTCCCTAATAGAAAACCACCGGGCGCTGAATGATCTGTGCCACAAGCTGGACCCCACCCGTCCCACCACCATGGCAAATGTATTCATGCTGGACATCGACAGTCCTCTTCTGGAGATTCCGGATGTGAACAGCTACAACCTGTATTTTGGCTGGTATGTAGGCGACCTGGAGCAGAACGACGAATTCTTTGACGAGTACCACGCCAAGTTCCCAAACCGGTGCATCGGCCTGAGCGAGTACGGCGCAGACGCCAACCCTCAGTACCAGTCTCTTGCTCCCGAAAAGGGCGACTATACCGAGAGCTACCAGTGCGTCTACCATGAGCACATGCTGGAGATGATCGAGCAGCGTCCTTGGATGTGGGCCACCCATGTATGGAACATCTTCGACTTTGCTGCCGACGGACGGGACGAGGGCGGCAAGCACGGCGAAAATCAGAAGGGCCTTGTCACCATCGACCGCCAAACCAAGAAGGACGCCTTCTACCTGTACAAAGCCTACTGGAACAAGACCGATCCCTTTGTTCACGTCGCGGGCGGACGGTATGTGGACCGGGCCGAGGATATAACCGAAGTTACAGTCTATTCCAATCAGAAAACCGTCACCCTGAGCGTGGACGGACGGCGCTTTGAGACTCAGACCGGAAAGCATGTGTTTAAGTTCAAGGTCCCCATCTCTGGGGAGCACTCCATCCATGCAACCGCCGGGGACTGTCACAGTGCGATCTGGGTTCGAAAGGTATCCCAGCCCAATCCGGAGTACCGTTTCCGGAAAACCGCTCCTGTAATCAACTGGTTTGACAAGGAGGATATCGTCCCTGATTGTTACTCCATTGCCGACAAGCTGTCGGACATCCGTAAGCACCCGGAGGCGGGTGCGGTCATCGATCAGCTGATTACAAAGGCCGCTTCTGCCCGGGGCGAAGTGGCGGGCACGGTAAAGGATAATCCCGCCTTGCAGCGTATGATGGGGAGAATCACGCTGGTCTCCCTGCTCAAGCAGATAGGCGCCGATGAATCAGCCATGAAGCAGCTCAACCGCATTCTGCAAAGATACAAGAAGGTATGATGGCGCAATATGCGGTATGAACGGAATAAGAGGGAAAGTAAAACAGGGATCCATTATGGGCAATGAATCCTTGTTCCGGGACAAACCGGTATGGAAGGCAAGCTCTGACTCATTACCCATATATAATTTCAAAAAATGGAGAGATTCAATATGCCGCAAATTCTGATCACGATTCTTGTCACCTTTTTTGCCGGAATGGGCGCCGGGCTGGGAACCGGCTTTGCCGGTATGAGCGCGGCGGCGGTAATCAGCCCTATGCTCATCACCTTTTTGGATATGGAACCCTATATGGCCGTGGGTATCGCCCTTTCCTCGGACGTACTGGCCAGCGCCGTCTCCGCCTATACCTATGGAAAAAACAAAAATCTGGACGTCAAAAACGGTCTGATCATGATGCTTACCGTAATGCTGTTTACTGTGGTGGGAAGCTGGCTGTCCAGTCTGGTTCCCTCTCAAGCCATGGGCAGCTTCTCCGTATTTATGACCTTCCTGCTGGGCGTCAAATTCATTGTCCGTCCGGTGATGACCACCAAGGAGGATATGTCCAAGGCATCCCCCGCCAAGCGGGCGGTGCAAAGCGTGCTGTGCGGTATCCTCATCGGCCTGATCTGCGGATTTGTTGGAGCCGGAGGCGGAATGATGATGCTGCTAATTTTGATAAGCGTCCTGGGCTACGAGCTGAAGACTGCCGTCGGCACCAGTGTATTCATCATGACCTTTACCGCCCTAACCGGGGCCGTCTCCCATTTTGCCATCGGCGGGATGCCGGATCTCACGGTCCTGGTCCTGTGCGTCGTCTTTACCCTGCTCTGGGCCCGGATTGCCGCGAAATTTGCCAACAAGGCCTCCGCCAAAACACTGAACCGGGCTACCGGCATTGTGCTGGTCATTCTCGGCCTTGCAATTTTCTTGTTCTCCCAGCTCAGCTGACTTTTTCCATATCTTTCTTAGGAGGATCAATCTATGAACACAATTCAGGTCACCACCCCCTGCGGTGTGGTGGAAGGTTTTCAGGAAGATGGCGTAAACTGCTTTTTGGGTATTCCATATGCTACCGCCAAGCGTTTTGAATATCCGCAGCCGGTCGTCTCATGGAAAGGCATCTGTGATGCAAAAAAATATGGGCCTGCCCCGATTCAGCAACGCGCCTATGTCCAGGTGGATGCCAGTGACCCCCAAAACCATTATGAGCATGAATTTTATCAAAATTTCCAGTCTGAATATTCCGAGGATTGCCTGAACCTGAACATTTGGACACCGGAGAACCCGCTGAACTGCCCGGTGTTGGTGATCATCTATGGCGGCGGTTTGGTTACGGGGCAGAATAACTCGCCGGAATGCAACGGATCATTCTTGGCCAAGCACGGAATCATAACCGTTGCCATGAATTACCGGGTGAACATTTTCGGCTTCATTGCCATGAAGGAGCTTGAGGATGAGAACGGAAAGAGCGGTAACTATGGCTACTATGACCAGCAGGCGGCCATTGCCTGGGTGCGGCACAACATCCAAAGCTTTGGCGGTGATGTGAACAATATGACGCTGATTGGCCAGAGTGCAGGCGCGACCAGCTGTGAGACCCAGATCAAATCCCCGCTGAATAAAGGCATATTCAAGCAGGCGATTATCCAGAGCAGCGCGGGCCTGGCCAGTTTCATCAAGCAGAAACCCGATAACACCAAGGAGTATGCCAAGTGGCGTCAAGTGTATGAGAGGACCGGATGTAAATCCATTGAGGAATTCAAGCAGCTGCCCGCCAAAACACTGTACGATGCTTTTGCGGAGGTTTCGGCCAAGTCGTCTATCGGTTTCTGCAATGCTGTATATGACGAGAATTTTACCAGCGGGATTAAAAATCAGCCCTGCCCGGTCAAGATCATGTGTTCAGTCACATCCGAGGATGTCATGCCGTTTTTGCTTTATTGGATGTGTGGCTTTTTAGCAAAATCCCAGCGCAAGCTCGGCGTGGATACCTATACCTACTATTTCCGCAGGCAGCTGCCCGGCGATACAAAGGGAGCCTGGCATGGCAGCGATCTGATTTACCTATATGGATGGCTGTCCCATTCCTGGAGGCCGTTTGGGAAAGAGGATTACATGCTGCAGGAGAATATATTGGCGTATCTGATCAACTTTATCAAGACAGGGAATCCAAATGGAGAAGGCCTTGCGGAATGGACGCCTTATAACAAATCCAAAAAGTTTATGGTGTTTGATGAAAACCCAACTCGCATGGGGAAACCTGAACGGCTTCGCCTGCTGAAAAACACACTGCATCCCAATGGCCTCGGCATGTGATTTGGAAAGGCTCCTGCTTTTTTCTTTATTAAGGGCTTACCGCATGGACTCCTTACAGCAAATCCAAGAAGTTTATGATATTTATAACACACCTTAGAAAACATATAGAATAAAAAATAACTGCTATGCGGGAATTTTAGGCCTGCATGGCAGTTGTTGCTTCAATAGGTTCCCGGGAATAATAGCGTTTCTTCTGCTGTGTAGGATGCACTGGGATGTATGATGCAAAAGCAGACGTGCCATCGGTACAGACTGTAAAGAAGTGGGAAGTCTGATACTGAAAATCGATTCTCTCCCAGCCGATAAAGGAGCAACGTTCTCCATAGAAGAAATTAGCCTTATGCGAATCACCATTTACGCAAAATTCATGAGGTAGATTACACAGAAAAAGACTGCAACAATTGTTGCAGTCTTTTTGGTTAGACATCGGGATTTTCCGTTTGGCCTATGCCTTTTCCTCAGATCACATCCAATTCAAGCGTTTTGGCCGGCAGGCCTTTTGCTTTCACCGTGACCGTAATCTTTCCGGGGGCATCGCCGCCGCGGACCACGGCCAATGCCTTGCCGTAGTAGGTCGTGTGGGTATCGGAGAAAAAGTTTTCCCCCATGTTAGGACGTGCAGAACCAAGGGCCAGCAGCGTTCCGGCACCGTCAACCTCCACCGTGACCGCAGTATCCTCAGAAGATTTTGTGATGCCATCCGCCCCCGTCAGGTCAATGCTGATGTAGGCCAAATCCTGCGTTTTTGCCTGCAAGGTGCTCCGGTCGGCCACCACACGCAGTTCGGCAGGTCCTACAGCTGTCTTCATGGAAGTGCGGCTCTGTTCTTTTCCCTCGCCATCGTAGCTGATTGCGGTGATGGTACCGGGCTCATAGACAACGCGTTTAAAGACAGCCTTGTATTCCTTCGTCTTTTTTCTGCCATAGGAATGCCCGTTGACAATGAGTTCCGCCGTTTCGCCGTCAGAGTAGACCGTGACCTTGGTTTTTTTGCCTTCACAGCCGGCCCAGGACCAGCTTGCCACTGCGTCTGTGTCACGCCACATGGATTCGGAGCCGGTCTCCCCTGCGTGGGTATACGGTTCTACGCCGATGCCGGGGGTATGGTCCAGCCCCCAGATCAGCCGGTTCCATTGTACCTCGGGGCGAATCTTTCCGCAAATGTCGATCACGCCGCAGCCGGCGGAGATGATGGGCGCGTCCTGACCGGGATTTTTGAAACTTTTATAACGGACGGTACCGATGCCCGCCTCCCCCAGATAATCCCAGCCCGTCCACATAAAGTCGCCGATCACATAGGGGAATTTTTTCACCAGTTGCCAGTTATGATACAGGTTCTTGGGCAGGGTCTCGGACCCGACAATGACGCGGTCGGGATGGAGCGTACCGTCCTTCTCGTATCGGGACGCGGCGTAGTTGTAACCGCCAATATCCAGATAAGAGAAACTCACCTTTGTGGCATCGTCCGCGGCAGGTTTGGCGGCCATTTTTTCAATCATACCCCCGGCCAGGTTCATCAGCATGTTGAAGAAGGCACTGGTGGGAACATTGTCCATCGTCTGACTGCCGTTTTGATTCTCTTTCCCATTCTTTTTGTTGCCGTATATGCCGCCGCCCTTGGCCGACATACTGCACAGCATCAGGTTGACCCCCATCGTCACTGCTTTGTCCGGGTCCAGCTTTCGTGCCAGGACTGCCAATTTTTTACAGTACTCCTGTCCTTCGGGCATAGCCAGTTCGGAGATTTCATTTCCGATAGAGTTCATGACCACACTGGGATGATTGTAGTTTTTGATGACCATAGCTGTGAGATCCTGCTGCCACCATGCGCGGAAATCCTGGTCCGCATAGTCGTATGGGTTTTTATGTACCAGCCAGTTGTCGCAGAATTCATCCATGACATAAAGACCCAGCCGGTCACAGGCATCCAACAGCGCCTTGGAGGCAGGGTTGTGGGCGGAACGTATCGCGTTGAAACCGGCCTCCTTGAGCAGACGGACACGGCGGAACTCGGCATCCTCAAAAGAGCATGCGCCCAGAATACCATTGTCGTGGTGGACGCAGGCGCCACGGAACAGCGTTTTCTTGCCGTTTACAAAAAATCCTCTGGTGCTCCAGCTAAGGGTACGGAATCCAAACCAGGCGTCCGCCTCATCCACCATCTCACCATTTTTCAGCAGTTCCGCTCTGCATTGGTACAGTTCGGGATGTTCCGCGTCCCAAAGCCGCGGCTGGGAAACGGGAATGTCCGCCGACGCAGTGCCTTCCTTGACCGCAGCTTCGGCCTGCGCTACCACCTTTTCACCATCCAGAACAGAGACTCTGACCGTATCACCACCGGTGACAGAAACTTTCACATGGGCCGTATCGTTTCCGGAGGTGGAGACGAGCAGTCCATCCGGGCGGATATGACTCTTATCACCCAGGAAGAGGTTTACGTTGCGATAAATTCCGCTGCCGGAATACCAACGGGAATTGGGTACCGACGAGTTGTCCGCAATCACTTTGATTTCATTTTCTTCGCCATACTTCAGCTGTGGGTCCAGCACCACAAAGAAGTTGGTATACCCGTACCGCTGTTCAGCCACAAGCGCATCGTTCACGAACACCTGCGCGTTTTGATAAACTGCCTCAAATTCCAGCACAGCGGACTGTGTCCGCCACGTTTCAGGCACAAGAAACCGTTTGACGTAGACATAGGCCCCGCCGGGAAAGTATCCGCACGCTCCCGCTGTTGCCGCATCCTTCGAGCGTTTCTCGTACAGCATGGCATCGTGGGGAAGTGTGACCGGCTGCATAGACTGTTCCTTTCCCACGGCGCCAAATAGCCAACCTCGGTTAAAATCTTTCTTTTTCACTTTCCTGCTCTCCTTAAATATGCGCGAACGCTTCGCTGTTTGTGCAATATACGATATCGTTTCGGCCTGCGATCGATTCAAAAAGCCGCTCCAAAGCATACCAACTGGCGTTTCCCTTTTCGTAGTCCATTTCATAACTGTGTGCCCACAGGAACAACAGCAGATCCTTTTCTCCGGGTTCCTCACATTTGAAACGCTCCACCAGCTTCATGGCATTTTTCAGAATCAGCGAGGAGGAAGGCCGAAAGTTCATCGGATTCTCCGGGAACGCAAAGCCGCCGGAGGGAAAGACCACTCTGGCATATTGATACCCCTGCGCCTTCAGATACGCCTGAACAGCCGGCGAGGTTGAACCCTGCGCATAGGCGTGCCCCACGACCGTGGTGCCGAAGATTTTTTCCAGCGCGGCCTTGTCCGCATCCACCGATGCGCGCATTTCATCCTCGCTGACAGCCCCCAGCGGTTCATGCCGGAAGCCATGGGTGGCAATCTCCATTCCCTCATAGACCTGGCGCACCTCGTCCTGTGGGATTCGGTTGTGCTGCACATAGGAAAATGGCCACTTGTGCTTTACGCCTTCGGGGCAATCCTGAAAAGAGAAGGTTCCAAGCCCCTTCACCTCGCCGCGGGTGCCAAACAGACCGGCATTGAGGTTGAAGGTTCCTTTGAGCCCGTATTGCCTCATGAGTTGGATCACCCGTTTGTCCTGCTCCAGTCCATCATCAAAGCTGAGCGTGAAATACTTTTTCCCCATGCCTACGCCTCCCCTGTCAGCTTTTGCAAATCATACGCCTGCGCCAGCAGCATTCCTCCGGCCTGATTCGGGTGCAGGTGGTCCCCCTGATGATAACGCTCGTCGGTGAACGAAGGATTCTTCGGATCGCGCAGCAGTGCATCCGCATCAACCATATAATCGAACAGCGCGCTATCTCGGATCCATTCATTGATGCGGACTCTCAGCGCCTCCATCTCCGGGGTATACCCTTTTTTCACAAAACCGGTGCGGGGCGGAAGCGTCTGGGCAATCACCCGGACACCGGCCTTATGAAGCCGATCCACAATATCGGTTACGGCCGAACAATATTGTTCCAGCGAGATGACCGCCCCTGTCTTTTGGGAATAGTAGGCCACATCATTGACCCCCAACGCCAAAATCACGCCGCAGAGTCCTGAAAAACGGAGTACATCTCGCTCAAAGCGGGACACCCCTTTTTCCCCGTAGGAAGCTCCCATCAGACCCGGGATATCATAAAGCAGACAATTCCCGCTGATTCCGGCGTTCATCAGTGCGTAGTCACCGCCATACGCATCGAACAGACGCCTTTGCAACGGTTTTACCCAGCGGTTCATAGCCGTTATACTGTCCCCGAACGCCACGATGATTTTGGAAGGCTGACCGGTAAACACTTCGATCTGATCCATCCCGGGAATCGCTTCATAAAGGCTGTACTGTTCCATATACTTTTCCCGCCGGGGTGGGGGCAGTTCGCTGTCCGTCGTATGATTTCCCTGGTAGCTTACCGCATTTTCCTCGATCATATTGCTGTCCATGACCTTGGATGCATAGTAGAGTCTGATTTCCAGCTCTTCCCCCATCGTCACTGGGAGCGTCAACGCATCCGAATAGCAGCTTTCCCCCGCGGGAACCGTGAAAACACAGCTGCCGTCCCGCGTGACGGTATGCATCTCTCCCTGTGCCCACACGGTCAGTCCCCCAATGGTGTAGGGTTTCTTTCCATAGTGGTTGGAGAAACGGATCCGAAGTTTCTCGCCCGAAACCTGGGATATCACAGAATACACCACTGTTTTTTTCTTGCCCGCCAAAAAGCCCATCGCGAAGGCAGGGGCCGCGGCTTGGTGCCAGATTGGTGTCCAGTCCATCATTATCCTCCTTTATGCCAACGTAATACTCAAGATGTCAAGTGTTCCCTTTCCCTTATACCGGAAATACAGCGGGCAGGAATCAAGGGGGCGCCCGCTCTCCAACGCCAGACGTCTGGCGTCGAATTTTACTCCGGCGGTTGTCCAGTCGGCTGTCCCGGCAATGGGAATGGATGCTATGACAGGGTCTTTTTCCCCGGGTAAGAGTTCCAGCACGCCGCCTGCGCCGCGAACCGTTACAGCAATGTGGGAGCTTTCAGTCAGATCAAAATATCGGAAGCCGGCAATACTGCCATTCTTCATTTTGGAAATATACGCCTTTGGTGCCGCGCTCTCTGTCTCTATGGTCACTTCCCGTTCCGCGGGCTCCGGCGGCTCATAGTCCGGACCATCCTGGGTGATCTCGGGTCCGTCCATCGGGTTGCGCAGACCAAACACTCCGGCATGGTGCAGGACGCAGGCAATGTAGGCCGGATAGGTCCCGGTTCCCTTCAAAGGACCGCCATTCAATCCGCAGCTTGTGGATTCCACCATGCGGATGGTCCCGTCCTCACGGATCTCAATGGGCTCAGCTACCGCCTGCCGGTTTCGTTTGGCGCCATTGGTCGTTCGGTGGTCAAATATATACCATTGCCCGTGGACGCATACCATACCGCCGTGGCTGTTCCCCATCGGATATGCCGCATTCATGAGCTTTCTTCCCTCCAGACCGATATCACTTGAGGAATGGATCGGTCCCTTGTGGATAAATCCCTTGTCGGGGAACAGGCTCATCGCGTAATTGAGACCGGTGATGTCCGTGGCCGGATAGACCAGATAATACCACTCACCGATGTGACGGATAGAGGGTCCTTCCCAATAGTTCGGCTTCTTGGGATTGAAATCCGCCGGCATGATGATGGTTGGTTCGCTGATGATGGTCAGCATATCAGAGCTGAGTTCCATCACAAACAGCCCCTTGATCTCGTGGCCGAATTGTCCATTGGATTTCTGCCCGCTGCCCACGTAGAGAAACACCCGCCCGTCATCATCCACCAGAACGGCTGGGTCAAACATAAACCAATCCTCCGGCTTTGAGCCGTAGACTCGCCCGTCCGGGAAGTGAACATCGCCCAAATATTGGTATTTTCCCGCAGGCTTGTCACACACAGCGACCGATGTGATTGACGTATTGGCCACCGAATAGTAAAGGTAGTACCGTCCGTCTGTGCCGCGCACTACATCCGGTGCATAGTAGGACAGGTTCTCTTTATTCCACGGCGTATCTTGCTTTTTGAAGATTACGCCTTCATACCGCCAGTCGGAAAGATCCTCTACCGGGGTCGACCAGCATACGTAATCGCCCTCACAGTATTCCTTGGCACCAAAAAGATCATGGCTCCCATAAATGTACAGCCGCTGACCAAACACCTTCGGTTCAGCATCCGGGATGTATTCCCAACTGGGAAGATAGGGGTTATAGCATTGCCGCTTCACAGATACTTCCTCCTTCAAAAATACTCAATTTCATGTTATACTATACTCAATTCCATGCTATACTGCCATAAAAAGGGGGGATGCTCGCATGGAACATCTGTTTTTTGACAGCATTGATGAAATGCGGAACCAGACCGGCAGCCATGGTCCGAACTATCTTCGCAACCATACGGCCGAACGGGACTATTTTTCTCCGTTGTCCATTGTAACCAGCATCCAGAAGCCTCAGGAGTATCTGTTTTCCAACTATATGGATGCATGGTCCTTTTGCGTTCACACCCCGAACAAACACGAATTCTTTCATGAGACCTACATGCACAAACATAATTTTTTTGAGCTGATGTATGTGCAGCGGGGTCAAGTCCGGGTGATGATCGAGGGGGCCGAGACCACCTATACGCAAGGGAACCTTTGTCTCCTCAATCGAAACACCATGCATCGCGAAACAGATATGTCGAATGCGGATATCGTTTACATCGGCATCGATGCCTCTCTGCTGACACAGTGGCCCAAATCATTTCCGCCGCCCTTTCAGTACAAAAGCATTCTCAATCAGTTTTTCAGCGACAATCTGTCGGAACGTGCCGACTATAAAAAGGACTATCTGGACTTTACCCTTTTAGGAGCAGATACGATCCCGCAGCTCACCCAGGAATTGATTCGCGCCTTTACGGTCAAGCGGATCGGATACCAGTTTGACGTTTATTCCTCTCTGCTCCGGCTGTTTGCCGCCTTGGAGAATCCTGACATATACAAAGCAACACACATTTCGCTGAGGAACAGTCAAGAACTGCTGACGGCGGAACAGGTCAAGAAACTGATTGAAACTCACCACGGGGCTATCCAGCGGACCAATCTGGCGGAGGCACTTAACTACTCCTGCGAGCATATATCTCGCATCATCAAGACAAACACCGGATACACTCTGAAAGCGTACTGTCAAAAGGTACAGATGGCCGAGGCGGCGCGGCTTCTGAGAAACACAGAGCTGCCGGTCTGCCAGATTGCGGCATCCATGGGCTATGAGAACAGAACGCAATTCTACAAAGTGTTTCGGCGCGAGTACGGCCTCACCCCATTGGAATACCGCCGCCATATTGCGGAGGAATGATCCTTACCCGGCATTGCGGCGATCCAGACATTCCCGGATTTTTCGGCGCTCATCGTCCTTGATCGGGTATGTCCGCAGGATCAAAGCCGACAATGCGCCGAGGATGGCAGGAACAAGACCCATGATAACGATAAACCAATTGAGCATGGTCGGAATCTGCGACAGTTCCCCCATGTATTCGGAGGTGACGGGATCCACGTTGTAGCCGATTGACATGAGCACAGCGCCAATAATTGCAGCCGAAAGCGCTGCCTGGGCTTTGACAATGAAACCGCCGACAACCATTGTCAAGGCAGAACGATCCTTGCCGGTTTTATAAATGTTGTAGTCCATAATCTCCATTTCCACCATGGATTGCGGGACAAAGTCAGTTCCCACCCCCACTGCCATGATGAACAGGGTGACGAAGAACAGCGCAGGAACCTTCGTAAGCAGACCCGCCATCTGGGTAGTAAACAGGACCACCCCGCCGACAGACTGCACAACCAGAAGGAAACAAGTCATTCTGATCGGGTTGTTCTTAAAGAGCTTCAAGAGCGGACGACCAATAACTGCACCAACCAGCAGCGGTATGAGCATCATCATGGAAGAAATGCCGTTGAGGACACCATACTGCTCCATGTTTGTGACGCCGGTGGTCAAATCCGTGCAGAATCCCCATTTTATGTAATACGCAGGCGTGGCAAAAATAAGGGACCAGATAAAACCGGAAAAGATGCCTTTCAAATAGTAGACCACCATCGGCTTGTTCTCTTTGAACAGAAGAAAGAAGTCCTTAAACTTTACCGGCTCTGCCTCTTCTTCCTGCACACTGTGCTTTTCCTTGACAAGGAACCAGCCAATAAGGGAGAGCACCATCGCTGCACCAACAATACCGGTGATCAGGATGGCAAATGAGTCGTGATAGTTGCCCACATGTTCGTTGACCGCAACCAGCACAGCCGTAAAGGCGGACGTAACGACGCCCAGAATCATGGTCCAAACCCGCGGTCCGATAACCAGCTTGGAACGTTCGTTGGGATCATTGGTCATCGTTCGGAACAAAAGATTATCCTTATAAAAGGATGTTCCCACATCAAACAAAAAGTAGAAAACGATAACCCACACAACAACCAGTACGGGCTTGGACGCCAACTCGGACGGGAACGAGTAGAGGCATACACAGCCAATGCCGGTCAGCAGTATGCTGAGGAGAAAAAAGGGTTTGTACTTTCCGATTTTGGTTCGTTTTCCGCGATCCATCAAAAATCCCTGAATGGGATCATCCACGGCATCAAAGATCCGCGCAAACAGAAGAAGCGATGTTGCCAAGGTCGCCCCCATAGCGCCCAGCCCGGCGTAGTCGGTCATATACTGCATAAACATACTGGACATAAACACGGTACACAGACCATTTACCGTAGACAGCGCCGTTGCGCCGAAACAGTCTCGCAGCGTAATTGCGTCCGGATTTTTCACACGGACAGACTTGAGCATTATTATCCTCCTTGTCATTTCATCAGTTATTCTCAACCAACAAAGCCCGAATTCGTGCAATTCCAACAATTCAATGATAGATTATTCCTTTGTATTCCACAATGACAAAAGGTCGCCCTTTTTCAATTTATTGTATCATTTTGTTTCTTTGCACCGAAGCAAGAAAGAATAATCACATTTTGTTACAACGCGGTGTGTACCTTTCACAAAAATGGTCCACTGCACCGTTTTTGTCCGCCGGTACACAGGGCGGCGAGGCCCTACGGGTTATGCGTATTGTATGACACCGCCGCACGTGTATCAGAAATTTGCAGTCTTCGCATAGAAGATGTCCGATTTGAGAACCCGCCACACATTCGCATAATGGGGAAAGGAATGAAAGTGCGTGCAATTCCCATTTTGCCGGCAACTGCAAAAAACGAAAAAACCCCGCAGCCAATGGGAAATTGGCTGCGGGGAAATTGAAACATTCTGAAAACAGCAGGATTTATTCTGTTTTTCTCAAAAAAATTGCCCCTTCTCCTGCCAAATTCCAGAAAGCGGCAGGGAAAGTGGGCATCAAGTTGGGGAAACCGCCCTAAAATGGTTGGACAACACTGTAAAACCGCGTCCCAAAATTGTGTGGTGAAACTGCCAATTTTCGACGATACAGCAAAGAAAAAGCCTGCGACATCTTTTTTGTCACAGGCTTATGGTGCGACCGGGAGGATTCGAACCTCTGGCCTTCCGGGTCGGAGAACTACGACGCGGAGTACAATTCGATGATATACAGTGATTTTTTGTTGGTTCTGCACTGCTAGGACACATCTATCACAAGCAGTATAAAACAATGTGCCAACGATAAAAACTGACCACCAGCAATAAAAATCACTGCCGGTGGTCAGTTGGTGGTCAAAAAATGGTCAATGCGTGCGAGATACGGCGCTGCCTTTTGCCTCACCGTAAGCCCGCTTCATAGCGGCAGCAGACACAACCCATTGTTTGCCGAATTTGCATACGTCAACGCCATTTACCAGCTTCCCATAGGGCACAGCTTTGCGCAGGGTAACAGTGATAAGAAAGTGATTTAAGCTTGACTGTTAGCTGACGGATTCAGGTGCTAAAAAGGACACCTATTCTTTTGAATAGATGTCCTTTTTTGTTGTGCCGCGGGGCTGTTTTTGAATTGGGTCAGATGGCCCAGCGCTGGCTTTCGGTCTGCAGATCCACCATGTGGGTGTACTGGCCGTTCCGGGCATAGCCCTGCCCCTGATATTTCTCCCGCACACAGACAAGTCCAACGAAAATATAGGGCTTCTTTTCCTTGTCCATGCTGCACCCTCAAATTCCTTGTCCGCATCCGGTAAAATTTCGTGCCCGGCGTTTCGGATTGCTCGATAGCCCTCGATATTGGCATCGATCAGCCGATGCAGGTAAGCATTGTCCTTTTTCAGCTTTTTCAGGTTTCCATCGGTCTTGTAGCAGGCAAACACTGCCGGAAGCACAAACGGAGGCATGGCACAAAAGATAATCCTCCTACCAAACTGACAAAAATTACGCAAGAAAAGTGAAATTTGTTTACAATTTGCCCATGAAGCTGTGCGGCACGTAGGCGGTAAGAAACTTTCCGTAAGGATTCGCCAAGAAATATTTGCATTTTTGCGGCAGGTTTGCTATACTATATTAGTCACATAAATGTGGCATATGAGCGATCGCAGCTCAGTTGGATAGAGCGTCCGGCTCCGACAACTGCGACATGGCAGGTTTTTGACTCTGCTTTGTGCGATACAGCGTTGTTTGCACTTGCAAAAACGCGGTGGTCAACGGTAGTCAGACCACGAATTGACCACTATTGGAAAT
>OGYH01001383.1_pt1 | contig 22807 bp, 20 predicted proteins | sample 1576511 | NCBI WGS metagenome assembly OGYH01 (sample SAMEA3541522, study PRJEB24748) | human gut metagenome | biome: human gut; feature: human-associated habitat; material: faeces | place: China | collected 2012
TGATGAAATTCGGGTGCGGCTGGCGGAAAATCAGCCACAAAAGCAAGTGCAGAAAGACTCCGAGAGTACATACCTTCCTTACTCCTGCCGCGTCTGGCTCGCCTTATACTCTTTCGGCGACTGTCCCATCGCTTTCTTGAACGCCGCGCTGAAATAGTGTGAATCGTTGTATCCCACCTGCTCTCCGATCTCGGAAGTCCGGTAGGAGGTACATTTCAAGAGCTCACATGCCCGTTCCATCCGCACCTGCGTCAGATACTCCACAAAGGACTGCCCCGTTTCCTGCTTGAAAATCGAGCTGAAATAGCTCGGACTGACGCCAATGTGCACGGCAATCCGGTTCAGTGACAGGTCGCTCTGGCTGAAATTTGCCCGGATATATTCCTTTGCATCCCGGATCACGCTGCCATAACGGTCGTTCGACGCCCGGTCACGCGCCTGCAGGGCAGCCGTAAACGCCTCGATCAGATAGGCTTTCGTCATCTCCACGCTCTCGATCACCTTCGGAACCCGTTTTATGTCAACCACGCTTTCCGGAACCTCCGGCGGCTCCGCTTTCAATTTCTTCAAAAACTCCTGCACACAGTAAAAAATATCCATCGTCATATACTGACGCAGCAAGAGCGATTTGTAATTATGTTCACCGATCGCTGCAAAATACTCCTCGACAAACGGACTGCACTCTTCGACTGAGCCGAGCTTTAAAAAATCGTTGATGAGCTTCCGGTCAACACCGCTGTAATCCGTTTTATCCAGAAATTCCGTATATTTTTCGTAGCTGACAAAATACCTCTCCAGAAGCTTTGATTTTTCCCGCTCTTCCCGGATCTCGTCCGCCGCCTTTTTCAACGCATCGATGAGTCCCGCCGAGGATACCGGCTTCAGCAGATAATCGCTGATTCCTATCTTGATCGCCTCTTTTGCATATTCAAATTCATTGTAGCCGCTGAGCACGATGATCCGCGTGCGCGGAAGCGCCTTTTTCACCAGACGGCTCAGCTCCAGCCCGTCCATAAACGGCATCTTGATATCCGTTACCAGAATATCCGGCTGTGCCTTCAATATCAGCGGATACGCGTACTCGCCGTCGCCCGCCTCCCCCGCAAATTCAAATCCGTGGCTCGCCCAGTCAATATTATCCCGTATACCGTGCCGGATGATCACCTCATCCTCTACCAGAAACACCTTTACCATGGTTTTCCCCCCTGGACTCCATTTTTCTCTGTCCTTTTTATCCATTTGCCCGAATACACCCGTTTTTCATTTCCGTCCAGACGCCATTTTGCCGGCTGAAAATATTCACACCTTACTTCTTCTCACTCACTTCATACAAATCACTCCGCCGGTTTTCCAGCGACGGAATCTGCTTCCGTATCTTATCCAGATAATCTAAATCAATCTCCGCATAGGTGATCCCCGGTGCATCCTTTGACCGTGCAATCACCGTTCCCCACGGATCTGCCACCAGGCTGTTGCCGTATGCTGCATACGCCGGTTTCTGTCCAATCTGTCCCGGTGCCACGATGTAACAGCCGTTCTCGATCGCCCGCGCCCGCAGAAGAACCTCCCAGTGATCCTTTCCCGTCGGCATCGTAAAGCTCGCTGGAACAAAGATAACCTGCGCCCCGCGAAGCGCCATGAGCCGGTAAATCTCCGGAAAACGCACATCATAGCAGATCGACATTCCAAAAACGCCCAGCTCCGTCTCCACCGTCACAATCGAATCGCCCGGTTTGACCCGGTCCGACTCCCGGTACGGCGTGCCGTCCGCCAGCGTGATGTCAAACATATGCAGTTTGCTGTATGTCGCCAGAATCTTCCCCTCCGGCGAAATCAGCACACTCGTATTTGCCGATCGTTTTTCCCCCGGAAGTGCCTGCGTGATACTGCCCCCGTGAATATAGACGCCGTGTTCCTTCGCTTTCGCGCAGAGGCGCTCGGTCGTGTATCCCGGAATTTCCTCGCGTCCGCCGCCTTCACCGATATTTTTGCCGATCAGATTCATCACCTCCGGGAAACAGATAAGCTTCGCCCCTTTTGCCGCCGCCTCGTCAATCCAGGCGCATGCCGTCTCCAGATTCTTTCCTTTATCATTCTGTGTATCCATCTGCATCAATGCCACTGTATATCTGCGTATCATAAATACCCCCTGTATCCTGTCTATAAGCGCTTTTCTCTCCACAATTACCTATATTTTATTATAGCATCTCTTTTCCACACGGGTCAACCAATGCAAGGCACGTATGCGCGAACAGTAACCCGGCTTTTCATTTCCGCATATTATAAAGTAAGAATGTTTCAAGGAGCGTAACTGTCCCACTGATACACAGTTACCCAGGTATTTGCTTATGCCGCCCATTCTGGAAGTTTCCGGGCTTTCCTACTCCTACCACACGATATCCGGGGAGACGAAAGCCCTTTCTGATATATCATTTCAGGTAGAAACCGGCGAATTTATCGCCATTGTCGGACCGTCCGGCTGTGGAAAATCCACGCTGCTCTCCTTAATCAGCGGGCTCCTGCCGCCGGAAGAAGGTTCCATTCTTATAAATGGGGTTCCGCTCTCGAAAAGCCAGTGCCGCATCGGTTATATGCTGCAAAGCGACCAGCTTTTCGAGTGGAGGACGATCATCCAGAATGCTGCCCTCGGGCTGGAAATCCAGATAAAAATGGATCATGCCGCGGAAGACCGCCTCCACCGGCTCTTAAAAATCTACGGACTGGAACAATTTGAGCATTCCCGCCCCTCCGAACTATCCGGTGGAATGCGCCAGCGCGCCGCCCTGATCCGGACACTGGCGCTGGAACCGGAGCTTCTGCTTCTCGACGAACCATTTTCGGCGCTCGATTATCAGACACGCTTAACCGTCTGCGATGATATCAGCACCATCATCCGGGAGAGCCGCAAAACAGCGATTCTGATCACCCACGACCTCTCCGAAGCCGTGAGTGCCGCCGACCGCATCCTGGTTCTGACTAAACGCCCCGGAACCATCTGCCGCATCCTGCCGGTTACCTTCCCGCTGTCCGCTAACCGACCGCTGGAACGCCGGAATGATCCGGCTTTTTCTCTTTATTTCAATGAACTATGGAAGACACTGCAAGGGGAGGGCAAAAAGTATGAAATGTAAGAAAGAATCCACCGCCCAGAAAGCCTACCTCCGCCGCCAGCTCCATCGGCGCCGTCTGGTTCTCTTCTGCCGGATTTTCTTATTCGTTTTCTTTTTAATATGCTGGGAAATGAGCGCCCGACTAGGGCTCATCGACGCGTTTATTTTTAGTTCCCCGTCACGCACCGTGCGCTGTTTCCTGCGGATGATGCAGGACAAAAGCATCCTCATCCACACCGGCGTGACGCTCTATGAAACGCTGATCAGCTTTACACTGGTCATCCTCTGCGGGCTGATCGGCGCGGTTCTCCTCTGGTCGAGCCGGAATCTTTCAGAGATTCTGGAGCCGTACCTCGTCATGCTCAACAGTCTGCCGAAATCTGCCCTCGCCCCGATTCTCATCGTCTGGCTTGGAAGCAACATCCGCACGATCATCGTTGCCTCCATCTTGGTCGCTGTCTTCGGCTCGATCCTGACACTCCACAACGGATTTTCCTCGATGGATCCCGACCAGATCAAATTAATCCGGTCCCTCGGAGGAAACCGGATTCATATTTTAACCAAAGTCCTGCTGCCAGGCTCAATCCCGCTGATTCTCGCCAACATGAAGGTCAACATCGGTCTCTGCCTGGTCGGCGTCATCATCGGTGAATTTCTCGCTGCCAAACAGGGACTCGGATATCTGATCATCTACGGCTCACAGGTATTCCAGATGGATATGGTTGTGATGAGTATTATTCTTTTATGTATTATGTCTGCGGCGCTATATCAAGGAGTAGGAATACTGGGAAAATTCCTACAGCAGCAATATCACCAGCATTAAAGCAATCTGTCCACTGCTTCACGTTTGCTGTTCTTAAGCGCCTGCATTTTTCCGCATCCTGTTCCCGCCGAAGCCTGTTTCCTGCCGCTTTTCTTTCCTGCATCTTGTAGAAAACTTGCAGGGAACAGACTTTACAGCTTCTGCTCCTTCTCCAGCTTCTCTGCTTCTTCCATCTCCTCTGCCGCCTCGACTGCCGTCTCCTCCGGAGTCTCGCTTTCAAGCGGAGCCGTACCGACCGCGATAAAGGTTCTCGCAGCCGCCAATGGCAGAAAGCCTACATAGGCGCTGTAGATACCGAACTGACCGACCGCCCACGCTCCGAGTACCACGCCCAGGAAAAAGCTGATGACCGTATAGGTATAAAGAATTGCTTTTCTCTTAAATTCCTTATCCTTTGTCAGACCGTACTGCAGCCAGCCAAGCACCGACTGTTTGAAGTTGTTCGTCATAAAGATCGTCGCGCTGTTAAATCCGTCGGCACCGGAATAGACGCCCCACTGAAATGCGGATGCAAAGAAAATCGGATAAATTCCGACCAGCGCCGGTTCAAGCGGCAGCATCGACGCCAGTGCCAGCGCAGCCGCATCCACCCAGAGGGCAAGTTTCCGCATGTTTATCTTCGTAAAGTTCGTGAGCAGATATGCGGATGCCACGCCCAGTCCAAACAGCACCAGCGCAGCCAGACGCAGAAGGACGTTAAACCATTCCATCGATACCAGTTCCGCTCCCATCTCCATCAGGTTGCCTGTCTGAGCAGAGCCAAAGTTTCCGACATGAAGCAAAATCGCATAGGCTCCGAGAAATCCCCCGACCAGGGATATATTCCAATGAAGGATCGCATCCAGGCGATCCCGAATCACTTTCTGTACCATACCATTACCGCCTTTCGCGGTTGATTGTATCGCGCGGCGGCTGGATCGTCAATGACAATTTACAAAAAATTACCATTTCTATCATAGACATTATCTATATAATAGCAAAAAAACAGCCCCTGCCACACGACAGGGACTGCCTTTTATATTAGACTCTAGGAGTTAAGCTCTATATCTAATAATATGTAACGATTCACATTCGATTATTTATCTTCTGCGATACGTTTTTTGTTGATGTCTTTCCACATCTCAACGTCTACGCCCTTCCAGCAAAGCTTATCCGGGTTGTAGTACGGGTCTTTCTTTGCTTTCATCTGCTCTTCGTAGTCTTTGTACAGTGCAAATACCTTCGGAGACAGAAGCAGTACAACTAACATATTGATCCATGTAGATCCACCCAGTGCCAGGTCGGAAAGGTTCCAAGCCAGACCGGAATCGATATTGCCCCAGATGAAGATAAGGATAGGCATAACAATCTGCATAATTCTGATAACCACTTTACGGGTAGCTGCTTTATCATCGCCCTGGAACAGGTAAAGAACCGAAGTCTCGCCCTCGTAATAGTAGCTGATTAAGCAGGTAAAGGAGAACAAAGCCAGCATGATAGCAATGAACAGAGGAGCAATACTTCCCATAACGGTGCTGCAGGCATTCTGAACGAAGATAACGCCATATGTTCCATCTGCTGCTAACTGAGCCATCTGATCGTGCATTGCACCGGTACCACCGATGTAACCAAACTGTGTATTGTAGCATCCGCTTAAGAGCATCATCAGACCAGAAGCGGTACATACGATAACGGTATCCAGCCAAACACCAGCTGCGTTTGCCATACCCTGTTTGATCGGGTGGCTGGTCTCTGCTGCTGCTGCGGTCGGCATGGACTCACCCATACCAGATGCAGATGAGAATGTGCCTCGTTTAACACCCTGCTGGATAGCGATACCAACGCCGCCGCCCAGAAGAGCTTCTTTGGAACCAAATGCACAGGATACAACCTGAGCGATAACGCTCGGAATCTGACCTGCGTTTGCGATTAAGATAACAACAGTTGCAATCAGGTAAATACCTACCATCGGCGGAACCAGCATAGATGCTACAGAACTGATTCGTTTAACACCACCCATAACTACGACTGCCATAGCCAGTGCGATAACCAGAGCCGTAATCCACATCGGAATACCTAAAGCGTTCTTAAATCCATCGCAGATTGTATAGGTAGCTGCTGCCGGCATGAATAATACAACGCCCAGTCCGAAGAATGCTGCATAGAAAGTACCATAAGCTTTCCAGCCAAGACCTCTCTCAGCACAGTAAGCACCACCGCTTCGATACTGACCATCGATACGGTTCTTATAAAGTACGGATAATGTACACTCAGTAAAGCAAACAGCAGAGTTTGTCATACCAGCGATGATCATCCAGAAGAGTGCACCAGGACCGCCCATGTAAAGAGCTACGGCTACACCGGCTACGTTACCGGTACCAACACGCATCGCCATGGTCGTACAGAAGGATGCGAATGAAGAAATACCGGATTCAGACTCCGACTTATCAATGATTCGGCTCCACATATCTTTGAAATGAACAAACTGGAAAAAGCCGAGACGGATTGTAAAGTATAAACCACTACCAACAATCAGAACTAACATTCCAACGCCCCAAATGGGTCCGTTCAACATATTGACGATGTTGTTAATTGCTTCCATATAAAGTTCCCCCTTTATTTGATGTAGTGCCGCGCGCTGGCTAAGCAAGTTTTTCAATTCGCTCAAAAAACTTCTTGCTTTTGAAAAAATTATATCACTAAAGTGAAATTTGTTCAACAAAATTATTTGAATTTATTATGCAGAATTTTCATGATATAGCGTAGAATCATGAATCCCTCTGTTTTTTTCATGAAATAAATTGCACTTTTTCGGGCGTCAATTAGTATAAATGCACAAGATATCATGATATTTTGTCTACAACTGCACCATTTTCCGTTAGACTCCCGTTCAGAATTTTGTCCATTTTCTTTCGGAGTTTCATGAATTTTGTTTACCATTTGTTTATTTTTTAACTTTTTGTGTGTTTCATTTGAATGAAATTTTTATATTGTATTTGAGATCGTGGGCATATTTCTATCTTTTTCTCCCATTTCTTTCACGAATATGATATACTAGGGACACTTGGCAGAGCCCTCGGAATGAATGTCCGCCTCATACGCACCCATGTAATCCGCCCGGATATTCCGTATGAGTCAGATTTGTATTCTACGTAATTCTTACAAATTTTCTCATCCTCCTTTGGTATCTGTCAGCTCTGTACATTTTATGAATCAGACCGAACGCTTATTACGAAAATGGAGGGAGTATTTTTTGGATCTCAAAGATATGCGGCTTTTTTTAGCCATTGCAGAAGAAAATAACCTGACGCGTGCCGCCCAAAAAAACGGTTACACGCAGTCGGCGGCAAGCCATATGCTGCGAAATATTGAAACAGAACTCGGGTTTTCCCTGTTTTCGCGTTCCCAGAGAGGACTTGCCCTGACGCGGAACGGCGAGGCACTGCTTTCCCCGATCCGGCGGACGCTGGCGGCGGCGGAATATTTTGATCAGACAGCTGCCTCCATCCGGGGTGTCCAGACCGGGCACATCCGGATCGGCGCTTACTTAAGCGCTTCCGTCCAATGGCTGCCGCCCGCCCTCAAAAAGTTTCTTACCGATTACCCGGATATGACCGTGGAAGTGCTGGAGGGGTGTTCACAGGAGATTGAAGGATGGCTGGAAAATGGCTCCATCGATTTCGGCATCGTCGGTCCCCACCCGGACGGAAAGATGGACTGGCTTCCCCTGAAAAAAGAACCCTACCTGGCTGTCTGCGCGAACGATTCCCCTTATGCAGAATATGAGCGCTTTAACTTAAAAGATCTCCCCAAGGTTTCTTATATAGAAGAAAAAGGTGAAACCGACCTGCTGCGCCAGTTCCAGCAGCTCGGTATCGCACCGCCCAAGCCAGTGTTTACCTCGCAGAACACCTACTCCATGCTCGCGATGGTCAGCCACAACCTGGGGGTCTGCATCCTGCCGGAGCTGGTCGTCCGCGATATTTCTAAAAATGTTGTCCGGCTGCCGCTCAATCCGCCGATGGAGCGCGTGCTCGGCGTCCGGATTCCGTCAGCAAAAAAAGCTTCCCCAGCTGCCAGCCTGCTGATCACGCAGCTGCAGCGGACAGTGTTTGAGTTGGAAGGACCACTTTTATAGTCAGATGCTTTTTAGAAACTTAAGATGAAAGTTTTGGGAAAAGAGGCGTCATTCGAATATGAATTTTCAATCAATGGAATATTTTGCCGCGGTTGCGAAAAACCGCAGCTTCACTAGGGCCGCCGATGCGCTGCATATTACCCAGCAGACATTAAGCGCCCATATCGCCGGAATCGAGCGGGAGCTTGGATGTCCGCTCCTAATCCGTCACATCCCGCTGGAGCTTACCTATGCGGGGGAGGTATTTCTGCGCTATGCAACGGAATTTAATACAAAATATGACTGTATGCTTCACGAATTTGGCGATATTTTAAATAACCAGACAGGAAAACTGCGGATCGGCATCGCATTCACGCGCGGACACGCCATCATGCCGGAGCTGATCGCCGCCTTTCAAAAGGAATATCCCGGCGTGGATGTGGAACTCGTCGAATCTTCCAACGATGTGCTGCAAAAATACCTGCTGGACGGCACAATTGATCTGGCGATCGCCAATTTTTCAGTTCGCATTCCCGGCATCATTCTGCGGGATTTCTATGAGGAAGAGATGGTTCTCATCGTCTCCACTGCCCTGCTGCAGAACATTTACGGCAAACAGACCGAAGCCATTATCCAGGAAGTCAGCCGCCATCACCGCTACTCCCTTCTGGCTCCATGTCCGTTTCTCCTAAACCGTGAACATGATCTAGTCGGACGCATCGGGCGGAATATCCTCGCGACAGACAACTTCGTCCCCTCGGTTCATGCCTGCTCTGACAACATCGCTACCCTGCTTGCCCTCTGCGCGATGGGAAAAGGTGCCTGCATCAGCCCAAAAAACCTCGCATTTTCTATTCTCAGCAAGGAACAGCTGGATACACTCCATGTCTTTACGCTCGGGGAAGAAGCGCGGTACCCGATCAAATTTGCGTGGCTGGAACAGAGCTATGAGTGGAATATGATTTCACGGTTTATTGAATCGTCGCTGAAATGCACTCATTAAAAACAGGGGAGACAGCCTCACACACACCGCTGTCTCCCCTGTTTATTCCCCAAATGGTCCCTGTGCGCCTCGGCGCACGCCTCTTATTCATCTACCAACGTAATCTTTACCCTTTTCCCCATCGCCGCTGCAATCTTTACCATAAAATCCAGCGACGGATTGTAGCTGCCGCTCTCGAAGCGGGTGATATTCGGCTGGGAAATCCCCGCCTTTCTGCCAAGCTCCGTCTGTGTCATGCCGTTTAACTTACGATTCTGCTTAAATCCCTCGATCGTCGCCTCCCGCGCCTCCTGCTGCCAGCGCTCCATCCACTGTCTGTATTCCGCATCTGTCTGAAACGTCTCCGGAATCCTGTTTGCGTTTTTCATTGTGCTACCTTCTCCTTTTCGAATCTGCTCTGCCGCGGCGCCACCCTCCCAAAGCCCGCCGCTGCCGTCCTCTATAGAATACCATCTTTCCACCCTATAAATCAAGGTATTTCCCTGTAACGGTCCACCGGCAGTTACTTTAGATCGCCTTTTCCCCTAAAACATACGATTCGCGCGCTCTGCCACTTGAAAGCAATGCCTCTCTTCTGGTATAATAGATGGATTTATGCAAACATCTGCCTGACCGCTTCCAATCGGCGGACTCCCAGATATTTGCGGCAAATCTTATATAATGTTTGAGGAGTTACAATTTCATGGAAAAAAGAGAATCTTTCAACAGTAAGTGGGGCTTCATCCTCGCCTGTATCGGCTCGGCAGTCGGTATGGGAAATCTCTGGATGTTTCCCACCCGCGTCTCCCTGTACGGCGGCGGCTCGTTCCTGATCCCGTACTTTATCTTCGTCGCCCTAATCGGCTCCACGGGTGTCATCGGGGAAATGTGCCTGGGACGCGGCACCCGCTCCGGTCCAATCGACGCGTTCGGCGCTGCCTGCGAGACACGCGGCAGGCGCAAACTGGGTGACGCGCTCGGTTTCATCCCGGCAGCCGGTTCCCTCGCGATGGCGATCGGCTATACCGTCGTCATGGGCTGGATCCTAAAATATGCCATCGGAGCCTTTACCGGTGCCACGCTTGCCCCGGCCGACACAGACGGTTTTGCCTCTGCTTTCGGCTCGATGGCGTCCGCATTTGGAAACAATGGCTGGCAGATTGCCGCCCTCTTCTTCTGCATTCTGATTCTGATGTTCGGCGTCGGAAGCGGAATTGAGAACGCCAACAAGCTGATGATGCCGGTATTCTTCATCCTGTTTGTCTTTTTAGGCATCTACGTGGCATTCCAGCCGGGTGCGATGCAGGGCTACCGCTACATTTTCCGCATCGATCCTGAGATCCTCGCAGACCCAAAAACATGGATTTTCGCACTGGGGCAGGCATTTTTCTCCCTGTCCGTCGCCGGAAACGGAACCTTAATCTACGGTTCCTACCTCTCCGATGAGGAAAACATCCCGGCATCTGCCGCGCGGGTTGCCCTGTTTGATACGATCGCCGCGATTCTCGCCGCCCTCGTCATCATCCCGGCAATGGCAACCACCGGTGCAAAACTTGATCAGGGTGGTCCGGGACTTCTCTTCATCTACCTCCCGAACCTCATCCGCTCAATGCCGGGCGGTACGTTGATCGCGATCATTTTCTTCGTAGCCGTTCTCTTCGCTGGGATGACCTCCCTGCTCAACCTCTACGAAGCACCGATCGCCACCGTTCAGGAAAAACTCCACCTCGGCCGCGTCCCTGCCTGCGCGGTTATCGGTATCATCGGAGCTGCCGTCTCCCTGTTAATCCAGGGCATCGTCTCCGACTGGATGGACGTTCTCTCCATCTACATCTGCCCCCTCGGTGCCGGACTCGCCGGAATCATGTTCTTCTGGGTATTCGGAAAAGACTATGCAGAAACGCAAGTCAACAAAGGCCGCGAAAAGAAATTTTCAAAATGGTTTGTACCGGTGTGCCGCTATATTTATATTCCGGTATGTGTGCTGGTATTAATATTAGGCATCGCATTGGGCGGTATTGGATGATATGAAAAAGAATGTGCCTTGGCACATTCTCGCGGAGCGTTTTTTATTTCATAGGACACAATTTCCTATGAAATAAAAAAATGATTGACAAATCTCATTTCCGCGCTATAATAAGAACTATCACTTAAAACCCACAAAACAAGTAGGAAATATATTTTTATAATTGTTTATGATTTTAAGGAAAGGAGGAAACCATCATGAGAACATCTTATTCAGTTATGTCTGCTATGTGTTGTTGTATGGAGTGTATGTGCTGCTGTTGCTGTGACACTCTTACTTTTGTTGTGCAGACAGATAACTGGATGATATCTTCATGAGGTTTTTCTCATCTTGCTTTCACTGGAAAGTGATAGATACAATCCAATTTAGGAGGTCTGGACAACCAGACCTCCTTTTTTGTACCCATTTATATTTCAGTATGCAAAATTAAATATTTATATTGCATCCAGATATATCATTCGTATAAAAAACGCGACACATACAGAAGTCATTTTTCAGCAATTATCCCTTAAAAATGTGCTTCTCCAGATAAACAAAGTTAAAGGAGACCAGCAATGATTCGATTTGAACATTTAAGTAAAACATTCCAGACGAAAGACGGTGCATTTGAAGCACTGAAGGATGTGTCCTTCGAAATAGAAAAAGGCGATATCTACGGCGTCATCGGTTACAGCGGTGCCGGAAAATCCACCCTGATCCGAATGGTAAACGCCCTGGAAAGACCGACTTCCGGAAAGATTTTCGTTGAAGATAAAGACATTGGAAGCCTGAGTGCAAAAGAGCTTCGCAGCCTCCGAAAGGGAATCGGAATGATTTTCCAGCAGTTCAACCTTCTGGAATCCAAGACAATTTACGACAACGTCGCGATTGCCCTGAAACTAAACGGCACCCCCAAAAAAGACATCGAAGCGCGTGTGAATGAGCTGCTGGAGTTCGTCGAACTTTCCGATAAGAAGTCCTACTATCCGGGACAGCTCTCCGGCGGACAGAAACAGCGTGTCGGTATCGCAAGGGCACTTGCAAATAATCCGTCGATTCTTCTCTGCGATGAGGCGACCAGCGCCCTCGACCCGAAAACGACCGATTCCATTCTCGATTTGCTAAAGAAGATTAATGAAACTCTTCATATTACAATTGTGATTATCACACATGAGATGAATGTCATCCAGAAAATCTGTAATAAAGTCGCCGTCATGGATTTCGGTAAAGTCGTAGAAACGGGCTCTGTCATCCAGGTTTTCTCAGACCCGCAGTCCGATATCGCCAAACGGTTTGTCGGCAATCTCATCCACGACGTTATTCCGGAACCGCTCGTCGAGAGCATCCGCAGGGAAACGCGGAACAGCCGTCTGCTCCGCATCAAGCTGGAAAATACAGACAGCACCGAGCCGCTTCTGTGGGATATCAACCGGCGGTTTGAGGTGGAAACCAACATTCTCTACTCCACCATCAACGTCATTCAGGGCATCGTCGTCGGCATCATGCTCGTCCTCTTCATCGGAAGCGACGAGGAAATCAAAAAAGCCGAGCGCTACATTCTCGAATCAAACGAAGAATATAAGGAGGTTGTATTACCATGATTCAGCAGTATTTAGGCATTTCGCCGGACAAACTCATCAAGGCCGGTTGGGAAACCCTGTATATGGTCGGTTTTTCCCTGATTATCGGTTCCATCGTCGGATTTTTCATCGCCATTGTCTTATGGCTGACCCGCAAAGGCGGGCTCAAGGAAAATCCATTGCTTTACACGATTTTAAACGGCTTCATCAACATCATCCGAAGCACACCGTTTATCATCCTTCTGGTATGTGTAATGCCCTTTACGAAAATCATCGTCGGCACCCGGATCGGTACCAGGGCGGCTATCGTGCCGTTAGTTATCTATACCGCCCCATTTTTAGCAAGACTTCTTGAGACATCGCTTCTGGAAGTCGGCGGCGGCATCATCGAGGCAGCCCAGTCGATGGGAGCGACCACGTTCCAGATTATCGTTCATTTTGTGCTTCCGGAAGCATTTGCTTCGGTTATCCTGGCTCTGACAACCGGCACCATCGCCCTCATCGGAGCAACTGCGATGGCTGGCTACATCGGAGGCGGCGGCATCGGAAACATCGCCCTGACCTACGGCTATCAGACCTTTAACTTCCCGCTGATGTTTGCGACCGTTTTCATCCTGATTGCATTTGTCTGGATCATCCAGAGTCTGGGAAACCGGCTGTCACAGAAGAGACGGACACATCAGTAAACCAAATCATATCATAAAAGCTATTAAATTATTTTATATACAAAATAACAAAACGAAAAAAGGAGAACCCAATTATGAAAAACGTAAAAGCCTATGTAAGAACCACACTGACCGCCGGTCTGATCCTCGCAGCTGCTGTTCTGGGAGGCTGCTCAAAGAGTGATGCTGGAAGCTCCGCTGCTGATACTGCCGCTGCTTCTTCCGGCACCGAATCTGCTGCTTCCGCCGATGCTTCCAATTCTAATAAGAAGGAGCTCAAATACGGAAAAGCTGCCGGTCCGTACACTGTCTTATTTGAGGATGCCATCAAACCAATTCTGGAAAAAGAGGGCTATACACTCACCGAGGTTGATTTCTCTGACCTTCTCCAGAATGACCTTGCTTTAAATGACGGCGAAATCGATTTCAATGTAGAGCAGCATACCGCTTATGCCGAAAATTTCAACGAAGCCCAGAAAGGTAACCTGGTTCCGATTTCCCCGATTCCTACCGTTCCGGCTGCCATCTTTTCTGCCACTGAAACCTCTCTGGACGCCATTCATGACGGTGCCAAAGTAGCCGTTCCGGACGATGCCGCCAACACAGCCCGCGCTTATGTACTCTTACAGAAAGCCGGATGGATCACCTTAAACCCGGATGTGGATCTCTCCACTGTCACCCAGGCAGACATCACGGAAAACCCTTACAACATCGAATTTACCGAAATGAACTCCACCAATATTCCAGCTGTTTTAGATGACTTTGATTATGCGGTTATCACCGGAAGTATTGTATACAATGCAGGAATCGATCCATCCACTGCCCTTCTTCAGGAAGATATTCTGCCGCATCTGATTCTGCAGGTCGTTGTAAAAGAGGAAAATAAAGATGCTCAGTGGGCAAAAGATATCGTTGCTGCTTACCACTCCGATGAATTCAAAGAATATTTAGACAAGAATAACAATGGTTTATGGTTTATTCCGGAGGAACTGTTTAACTAATAGGAAACAGCATCAGAAGGCACCAGCAGGAAACAGGAGGATTTCACATGGCTCTCATTTTAGATAAAACCGAACAGAAAATTGTCGATATCATCGACGCACACCGCAACGAGATCATCGCATTCGCCAAAGATATCTACACCCATGCAGAGCTGGGTTATAAAGAATACAGAACTGCAGAAAAATTTGCTTCTTTCATGAAAAATCTGGGGCTTGAGACAACGGAGGGATTGGCTGTCACCGGTGTCAAAGCCTACTTAAATGAAGGAGAGAAACAGAATGTAAGTCTCGCCCTCATCGGGGAACTGGATGCACTCCGCATCCCGGAACATAAATATGCCAACCCGGAGACTCAGGGAGCTCACTGCTGCGGACATCATGCCCAGCTGGCCGGTGTCATCGGTGCAGCCCTGGCTCTGACTCATGCAGATATAAAAAAAGAACTGGACGGACAGGTTGTATTCTTCGCCGTACCGGCAGAGGAATATGGTGAGATTGAATTCAAGAACTCCCTGACCGCCCAGGGAAAAATCAAATACGGCGGTGGAAAATGTGAACTCATCCGCATCGGTGCTTTTGATGACATCGACCTGGATATCGTCCACCACACCGGTGACAAGGATATCAGTGTCGGTTCCCACTCCAACAACGGTTTCGTCTCCAAGGTCATTCGTTATAAGGGACTGGCTGCCCACGCAGCCGGTGCCCCGTATCTGGGAGTCAATGCATTAAATGCAGCCTCCCTCGGACTTTCCGCCCTGGCTTACCAGCGTGAAACCTTCCGGGATGATGACCATGTCCGGATTCATCCCATTATCACAAAAGGCGGTAATCTCGTCAATGTAGTACCGGATGAGGTGGTAATCGAAACGCTGGTACGTGCCGCCAACAAGGATGCCATCGCCGATGCTGCTGCCAAAACCGACCGTGCCTTCAAGGCAGGTGCCATCGCCGTCGGTGCTTCCTGCGAAATCACCACTATGCCCGGATATCTTCCGGCTCTGAGTGAAAAAGCCGATGCATCTGTCCTGGCAGCCGCTGAGATTGCCGCACAAACCAGTGAAAACGATTACCAGATCGTCCAGGAAGATACCCACGCCTACAGCGGCGGTTCCACCGATGTGGGGGATGTACAGCATCTGCAGCCGGTCCTTACCTTCAACACCGGCGGTAAAGTAAACGGTCTCCACTCCGTTGATTTCGATATCGTAGACGATGAGCTTGCCTATGTGGTCACTGCAAAAATCTTCGCACTCTCCGCTTACCGCCTGCTTCGGGACGGGGCTGTGAAAGCAAAAGAAATTGTGGCGAATTATCAGCCCATCTTTACCAAAGAGGAGTATATCAAATATATGGATTCCTTTATTAAGACGGAGACGTATTCATAATGGATTTCATTATTTGCTAAATTTCTAATATTTTATAGAAAAGACAGGAGATATTGTTTATTGCAACACGTCCTGTCTTTTCCTCCCTCACAAAATATCCTTTTCTTCTAGTATTTCTGGATATAAATCCAATATTTTATATGTAAATAGCAACCTTTCTACAATATCTGCCGTATAGTTTGAAATTCCTGATAAGTCATTAAATTTTCTTAATCTATATTCCATTGTATTTCGATGAATTCCCAATTTCTGTGCAGCTGCTGTTACACTAGCAAGTTCTAAAGCAATTCTTTTAGAATATGCGAATGAAGTACCATATTTGTGGTCATATCTAAATACCTCTAGTAATTCAGGCATACAAAAGTATTGGATATGTCCTTCCCTTCCAATCTTCTTTATAGCACAATACATAATATAATCTTGATAATGAATCAGGCTTTTATTAAAATGCAGACTTTTTTCAAGTCCTATAACCATTAATAGTTGATTAAGAATATATGCAAAATCTGTAATTTTATGGAATTGATTGCTGCATACTGCTAGCAAATCATATTTTTCCAGAAATGCTTCCAACACATTCAAGCATATTCCAACCTCTTTTGTATCAAAAAATAAAATCAGTTTTCTATTGACTTCAAGAATAATGGCTTCAGGGAAAATCAGAGACAAATGATTTCTATATGACATCATCATTCGTGACTCTGCCTTTCTGGTTTTATCAGAAATAGCAATTATATAGTAATGATCATGAAGCATCCACGAAAAACCTTCTGCCCGTTTTTTGAACTCTGCTTCTGAGTATTTTGCATCCTGAATTAATTCTTGCAATAGATTTTCACTTCGTGTTGTATTAGGTAAAATATTTTCTTTTTCAAGAAAAAGTTGAAGTGCTCCACACAAAAAATTCATAATTTCGATATCACTATCTTTGAACGGATGATTATAAGCCACCGTTAAAAACCAGCCAAAATATCTTCGATTTACAATCAATCGGCAAATTAAACGTTCTCTTTTTTTGGGTGATTTCAAAAGAAACGTCTGCGGTGTATTTTTTATTTGCTCCAGAACGTTAGCGTAATCGTATTTTTGAAATAGTTCACTTGTCACATATCCCATTCGAAATACACTATTTAATATCTCGTCATCTGCAGCCATTACTTCATTTGCCGAATGTACCAATAATCTTGTTGTAAAATCTTGTAATAAAATAGGATTTCCAAGGATACTAGCAGCAACATCCAATAAATCCTTTATAGACGTACAATCAAACAAAGCACGACTGATCGCCAATTCTGCCTCCAAGATACGACTTTCCAAATTTAATTTCGATAAAAGTGCTGTAAACACTTCTCCCGGAGCATCACTCTGATATATTATATAATTCTCTGGTTTCTGCATATCAATAAAATCATTCAAATTTCCTAAAAGAATAAATATAGATGGGGCTTCCAGACAGCCATCTCCTACCTCTAACAATACCGGAGCTGTTACCACATAAATAATATTTTTTGTGAATGCTACAGACGTCAATGAAAGATTACAGACTTGGCAAATGTTCTGAGACATATCTTTTATGTGAATTTCTTCTATATTCTCAGCTGATAATGCCTCTGTCAAAACGGAAAGCTTCATATTTTCTCACCTACTTCTACAATTAGCAAAGAGGCACTACAAGCGCAGCACCTCTCTAGTTCCAGTTTTAATTGTCTTTATATTAAACCATTTCTCCAGATTTGTATACCCCAATCAAGCAATCCGTATATGCTTTCAAATTAGTATATGGATTTTCTCCCAAAAGCACTAAATCAGCAATCTTACCTGGTTCAATCGTCCCAATTTCTTCTGACATCCCCAATACTTCTGCCGATGTTAACGTTGCAGAAGAAATAATCTTTTCTGGAGGCATTCCATAATCCTGCATAACTAGCATTTCCTTAAATGCAGATGGCTGTGAACCAAAACACGGAGAACCCGCATCCGTTCCTAATGCAATCTTCACCCCTTTTTCCATTGCTCTCGCAAAAGTGCTTTTCTGCTGTCTTGTTACAAGAGCAGAACGTTCCACCATAAAATCACTTAACACACCCTTGTTTTCCGATAATATTTTATAAATAGCCAATGTTGGAACCAAAGTTAGTCCTTTTTCTTTCATCATGTCTAAATACTCATCCGGAATGTCCGGTCCATGTTCAATCGTATCAATTCCTGCCTTGATACATTCAATAATTCCTTCCTGCGAAACTGCATGAACAGCAACCTTCATATGAAGACGATGTGCTTCATGAACAATAAATTTAAGCTGATCTAAATCGTACATGCTTGGTCCAACATCTTCCAGTCCAGCTGCACCACCAGTATCCATAATTTTAATCCACTGGCAACGGATTCCTTTTTTTACAAACAAAGTCTTTTTTTCCCGTATTGCATACAAAAGTTCATCTTTCGTATTTGCAATCGTTCCAATTGATGGAACATGTCCATATATACTCTGAATTGCAGAACCGCATGGAATAACTCTCGAACCTTTAATCCATCCCTTTTCAACTGCAAACGCCGTTTCAATTGATAAATCCTTAGGACTTCCTACTTCTCGTATGGTTGTAACTCCCTTTTTTAAAGAATTTTCAACATTATGTACACTTCTCAAAAAAGCTTGATATGGACCGTACATTTCATCCATATCTTCTGAAATAGCGCTTCCGTCCCATGTACTATGTACATGCATATCAATAATTCCTGGTGATAAATATTTTCCTTCACCGTCTACCACCTGATCCGCAGAACTCTTAATATCTCTTCCTATTTTCTCTATTCTTTCATTTTTGATCCAAACATCCACATCTGAAAGTATCTGCTGATTTCGAACATCAACTACATTCACATGTTTAAATAATAAAGTGCTCATAAATCCTTCACCTCCATTTTTATTCCTGTTTTATAATACCTGTTTTATACATGAATCTGGCAATAATAATTGTAAGCGCTATTCCTCCTAACAATACCCACTGAAGATCAATTTTTAATACTAGTATTCCTAATAAACAAAGAACAACTGAAACAACTGAAACCTTGAATTCTTTTAAAAGCCACAGTCCAGCTAAAGCACCAAATATTGCAGGAACGACATTACTAAATGCCGGAGCAAGAACTGCAGAATTTAACACTGGGGTCAATGGCTGCATCAAAACGATTCCCAATGCAATAATTACCGTTGTCGTGATACTGGATACTGCCACTGCCACAACTGATACAGCATTTGCTTTTTCACTTCCAGCTTCTATACCAGCTATACTCATTGCTGACAACGCACAAGGAATTTTCTGATTCTGCAGATTTCCGGTAATATAAGTCAAATAAAGGCTTCCTGGTCCTAAAATAGGTGGAAAAGCAATCATTTCACTTAAAACATACGAAGCCATCAAAATCCACATTGTTAAAACTCCTGGCCATATTATTTTAAAATCCGGCCATATTCCAGAACGTACTGAAGCAAAAAACGGAAATGCGCAGATTGCAATCAACATTGCCCATCCATATAATCTTCCATCATGATGCATTTTCTTTTCAAAATCAGTCATTAGACTTCACTCCTTTCCTAATTATGCTAAGAGCGGTGTTATAATCATTGATAATACTAATCCAAATAAAATTGTTAACGGAAAAGCATAATCTTTCAACCATTTTAGTGCTGGATTTTTCGCTGCCAAATTACATACATATGAAAACAGAAAACATCCAATAATAACCAGACTCGGAACAATTCCTTTCTTTCCACTATTAATTGCAAACGCAGCAATTACTGTAACTAATGCACAAAGACTGAAAATACCAATCCAACGGCTATCCTTTTTTCGGAAAACATCATAGGTTTTACAAACTGGTTTTAAAACCACTAAGACAATTGGCAATGCAACTGAACATCCTAATGTCATCGACCATGCAGCATTAATCCATGCCTCGATCGTCATTGTCGTCGATGTAAACTCAACTCCCATTGCTTCTGCTGCCATTGTTGCTGAAATTAATTCATTATTTGCTGAGCCTATAACAGAAGTCCTAAGCCACGGCAATGCTACACCAAGAACTGGAACCATTACGATTACGCTAAGCACAATCGGGATAGATGGAACCAAACTGATTCCAATGCAATTAATAACAATTTTTTTTAGCTCTTCCTTGCTTACTCCCAACCTTTCTGCTTCTTTCCAACCATTTTTCAAAAAAATGATACAGACAATGGTAACTAAAACCAAAACAACGGCAACAAAGATTGTAAAACTAGCATTGTTTACAAATTTCTGATAATCCATTCCCATTCCTCCTTGCTGTAAATATTTTCTTGTTGCAATTATTTTATAAAACCTTGTCTTATTTTTCATTGTGCTCAGTGTACAAATCTATAATCGCATTTTTGTCTGTATGTTTAATGTATTTGTCGTTTTTAACAAGATTTTCAGTCTTTTCCGGCATCATATGACTAAAATAAGGCGAGAAGTGCTTCTCGTCACTGCACTTCTCGCCTCATTTACAATTGTATATTCAAAAACACCTTAAGCATTTTTCCATTCATTCACCGTTGATTTTTACAGCACCTTCCGTCCATTTACTGTCAGCTTAAAGGTCGTTCCCAGTATCTCCGCCGACTTCCGGCAAAGCCTCATTCTTCCCAGGAAAATCTCAAAATAATCATACATGGAACATATCTTTTCATCTACCTGAAGATTCAGGGCAATAACTGAACGATCCTTTTCAATCTTAAGTTTGGACTCTGTTACCGCATAATTCACACGGTCGTGGATATCAAAAGCGGCTCTCTCTTTTTCACGAACACGGCTTCTTCGCACATCCGTCTTATCGGCGATAATCAGAGCTGCGGATATTACATCCTCCGGACTTCCGGTGTGCGGCAGTCTCACCGTAGACACCGGCTCCGTGGGAACAGAAGACCGAGCCGCTTGGGTTTGCCAAATCCGCATCCGGATCATAATCGGCTGCTTCGATGACCTCTTCCTCATTATGGCAGGGTCCATATCCATCCAGGGTACAGACAAGCTGTCCTAAGCCGCTGGTATAAGCCGTTACTTCTGTCTGATATCCATCCAGGGATGAAACCGGTGCACGGCCGGTAAGTATCGCCTGTCCATCCTCCAGAACCGGTCCTTCAAAAACCGCAAACCGGCGTTCCAGATCCGTCATTGCACGTCCTACCATCTTGTCCGGTATCGTCAGATGAAATGCATAAAATGGCTCCAAAAGCATCGAATGTGCCTGCATCAGACCATGACGGATAGCCCGGTAAACCGACTGACGGAAATCACCGCCATTCAAGGTATTCACAGGCAATTTTACTACCTGTTATGATACCATGAATGGCGGGGATTGTAAAATTTTATCATCGGTTGATGAAATTCAGTACCACCACAAGCAGCAGCATATGAACTGGATAAAATGCATAACAGAGATACTGGAATGGTTTACTGTGGTAGCCCTGTCTGCCGCGGTACAGCCAGATGGGGATCAATGCCAGAAGCGCAAGCCCCTGCTGGCACAGTTCAAATTCCATGCCAAAGAGCTGAACCGGATACATCAGACCGCCCAGCAGTTCCACATTCAGCCAGTATAGGGCAGCCAGCTGTCCCAAGAAGCACCACCATTTCCGCCCATGGAGGAAATAGAACACAAATACCGTCAGAACACCGACCCCGTAGTAATCCACCATGCAAAGAGTTCCCAGTACCAGACCTGCCGGCACAACCAAAACGCACACCAGCAGATACATCCAGGTTTTTCCTTTTTTCCGTACCTGTTCCATAAGCCAGACACCTAAAAGGCCCAACAGGAATGTCCAGAGGACATTCTGGTGAACCGGATAAAACCAGGTACCGCCGTACATCAAATCAAAGGGAATTTCTGAAAGCACTGCAAACAGCAGCATCCGAAGGATGTACTTTTTAAAGCTTCTGGTGTGGAAGTACCCCTCCACCGCCATAAAAGCGAAGATAGGAAATGCCACTCTTCCGGCACAGGTAAGCCACTCCCTAGCAGGAAGAAGCGTCGCCCAAAGGTGATCCATCAGCATAAGCGTCATGGCGATGATATGCAGTGCCGCCGCACTGATATCAAAACGTTTCAAGGTGGATTCATTGATTCTGTTTGTCAACACAAATTTACTCCTTTGGGTCTATTTTTATGATAAAACGATATTTCTAAGCTTATCTAAGTCATCCTTATCCGGATGTGAAAGCGCCCGTTCAAAATTTTCAATCAGAACATCCAGATTCGCCGGATACTCCGGCTGTTCCTTCAGCTTTACATAGTGATCTCTCACGGCCATCGGCATTTTACCCTGGCACATATATTCACCAATTACCGTGTTACTGGAATCTATCGACTGTTTCACATTTGTAAGGATCCTCCGGTAATAGGCCTCATCGACACCAAAACCAGCAGTTCCAAACAGGAAAATCTTTTTATTTCTCAAGGACGCAAGGAGTTTAAGGGAATCTCCGTCTGCATTTCCCTTATCGGTCCAGAAGCCAACATAAAGAACCTCCGAAGATGGTTCCTCCCCCTTCGCTTCTCCAAAATAATCACATGTTTCCGCTGGCAGCACCTCGTGAATCTGATCGGCCAGCTTTCTTGTATTTCCAGTTAAACTGCTGAATATAATTGAATATCTTTTTTCCATATCTTGTCTCCTGCCGTATGTATTTCTATTTCACCACGTTAAGGAGTTACCTTACCCTATCTTTATATCAAAACATGCCCGGCAGTTTCGCCGCCAGGAATAATCCAGCACCAAATGAGATCAGATTGGCCACAAAGGAATACAGGATATAATATGCATCCTCCTTTTTCTTTTCTGATATCCTCTTAAGAATTGTGCAATACAACACTGCCTCCAGAGCAAATACAATCAGCTCAAAAAGTACATAGAAAAATGTAAATGCAAGAGGGCCGGAATTATAATTAATCACATTGAGCAGCACATTTAAGATAATCTGCGTAATAATGTTGACAACAGCCAGAATCAACAGCTGTTTTTTCTGTCTGAAACCAAACAGCAGCGCCACCAGCATTTCGATTAAAATAGTAAGGACGATCCTTGCCCCAAGAGCCAGCATCTCCTGCCGGTAATTATACGAACGGTAGGCCTC
>OGYH01001385.1_pt1 | contig 22781 bp, 20 predicted proteins | sample 1576511 | NCBI WGS metagenome assembly OGYH01 (sample SAMEA3541522, study PRJEB24748) | human gut metagenome | biome: human gut; feature: human-associated habitat; material: faeces | place: China | collected 2012
CTCATTATCTGTGCTGTGTGGTTCCCGGCCATCAGTGAAGCAGCGAATAACTGGGCCTTTCGTCCCATAACGACCGGGCGGATGGCACGCTCGCAGATAGATGCCTATTAATTTACAGCCCCCTTAATATACATCATGCTACTGAACTGAAAATTTTTGTGAAAATGATTCTCCCAAAATATTATTTAATATCAATACGTTTTGATGCCCTTGTTGCAACAAGGGCATTCTTTTATAAAAATAATATGATGTGAATTATGGCAAAGGAGCTAAACCTAACTCTTTTAGAAATTCGTTATATTTTTGAGTTGCTGATTTTATCTGATTATCCAGAGAAAACAGCTCTGCATGTACTGCAGTAAGATTGATTTCTTCTTCAGGTTCAGCTGTGCTTACATAGCGTGAGATGTTTAAATTAAAATCATTTTTCTCAATCTCTTCCATGCTGACGCGACGTGCGTAGCGTGGTTCCTCTTTGCGGAACTTGTAAGCATCAATAATTTTTTTTATATGATCAGAAGAAATCTGATTCTGCCGTTTACCCTTATTAAAGTGTTCTGCTGCATTGATGAATAATATGTCGTCAGGTTTTTTACATTTTTTAAGCACCAGAATACATACCGGAATACCAGTAGAGAAGAACAGATTTGCAGGCAGACCAATTATCGTATCAATATGCCCATCCTTCAGCAGCTTCGTGCGTATACGTGCTTCAGTACCGCTCCGGAAAAGTACACCATGAGGCAGGATGATTGCCATTACACCATCTTCTTTTAAAAAATGGAATCCATGTAAAAGGAAAGCGAAGTCAGCAGCAGATTTAGGTGCCAGACCGTAATTTTTAAAGCGCACATCATCAGCTAATGTTTCTGAAGGTTCCCAGCGATAGCTGAATGGCGGATTGGCAACAACCGCATCGAATTTGGGCATTCTGGACGGATTGGTCTCGCGTAACATATCCCAATCGTTAAGAAGGGTATCTCCGTGAAAAATATCAAATTCCGAATCTTTCACTCCATGCAGAAGCATATTCATACGTGCAAGGTTGTAGGTGGTGATATTTTTCTCTTGACCGTATATTTTTCCAATACCGTGCTGCCCCATGCGCTTGCGAATATTTAGGAGCAATGAACCTGAACCACAGGCAAAATCAAACACGCTGTCTATGTGTGAACGCTGCCCAGTGGCAGGTTCTTGGCTATCCAGCGTAACAATGGCAGATAAGATATCTGAAATATGTTGAGGAGTGTAGAACTCACCGGCTTTTTTACCTGAGCCAGCTGCAAACTGACCGATTAAATACTCGTAAGCATCCCCCAATGTGTCACTGTCGGTAGAGAACTGTTTCAACCCATCAGCAATTTCTTTGATTATCTTGCAAAGGCGGTCATTTCTCTCACCGTATGTTTTGCCAAGTTTTTCTGAGGCAAGATTGATTTCTGAGAACAGCCCTCGAAAGACACTGGCGAAAGATTCTTCCTCAATGTACTTAAAGCCTGCCTGTAATGTATTAAGCAGTTTCACATGTTGAGTCCGCGCCATTTCGGCAATGCTTGTCCAAAGGTACTGGGGTTCGATTACGTAATGCACTTTACGGCGCATTAACTTCTCAAACTCAGGAATGTCCTGCTCATTTTGTTCATACCACAGAGTTAATGGTGGTTGACGTTTCCCCTCTTTTTGTTTGGGGTAGTCTACTCCTAGCTCTTTTTGAGCCGCTGCTTCGTAATTATCCGATAGATATCGCAGGAACAAAAATGCTAGCATATAATCGCGAAAATCATCAGCATTCATAGCACCGCGTAGTTGATCAGCTATGTTCCAGAGCGTTTTGCCCAGTTTTTGTTTTTCAAAGTCAGTCATAGTTTCTCTTCACTTTCCTCAATCTGTTGGGGAAATAAATCAGGATTAAATGGATAGCGTTTCAGAAAATCATGCAAAATCTTTCTGAAATAAGTTTTATTTTCTTCAAGCATAGGTTGAGGCTCGAAAAGCGAATAGTTTCCATGGCTCAAAATATTGATGAGTCTCGAATGTAAAATCCTTTCAGGGTCATCAGCATCCTGCGCAATGCAGGCTGAGAAATTTGAGAAACCATGGAAGCTAGCTGATTTTTCCAGAACTGAACGTAACATATTGAAATGATAGGTATATAATTCACCTGATTGCTCCGCTTTATACAACTCAGTTAGTATCGCAACATGATGAAAGAATGGTGTCGCACCTGTATAAGTTAGGGAATAACTGCCATCAACCCGGGATCTTGATAAAAAGTAGGCTGCGACCTTTCTGGATTTACGAGCATCAAGTTCATTGTGCATGACATTGAAGAATAATGGATGATGAGACGAGATCATCACCTTCAATGGGTTATCTGCTTTGTTCAATAGTTGCGCCAGATGACTGCCAACTGTGATTGCGTTATGCTCATCCAATGAAGATATAGGATCGTCGATGTAGACATATTTTACCCACTGGTAAGCATCTGCACCATCAAGTGCTAATTGTACGATAGCTAAGAAGAAACACCAAATGAAGATATTTTCTTCTCCTCGTGAAACCTTGATGTTATCAATGATTTGACCATCTACAGTTCGTGAGAAGCGTATCGCCCATTCTTCTGTATCAATTCGAAAGTCGAAGTCTGTATAACGCTGCAATAACGGGCGTATACGGTTGTCCATTTCCAGCTCAAATAACCCCTGAAAAAATCGCGAATCCCTGTTGAGGAGCAAGCGTCGATCTTCATCACCTACCAGATCGTTGTTCCAGTGGAAGAGATCTTCGGTGAAAGCATTGAAATACAATGTATCGTGATTACCTGTATCCTTGAAGGCCATTGATAAACGAGTCTTACCTGTACCATTGTAGGCGTACAGCAGGATTGCCTTCTTGCTTATCAGTTCTGTGCGTAAGTGAGTACTAAGTGAGAACAAGTCAGCAAATGTTTTTCCTAGTTTCATAAGATCACCTCATTAACCTTAGGAAAAATCTGTTGCAATAGGCCCTTTTTAAAGGTTTTAAGTGTTTTAACTTTTTGAGCTTGAGCTACGATTAGGTTGTCGAAAGAATATAGACAATTAGCAATATCTTGTTGCTCTGCTTCTGTGGGAATAGGTAACTTAATTCGGCGTAGTTCATTTAATGAAAGAACTGTTTGCGAAGTTCCGACACTATGTTTGCCAACATACTCTGCATATTGAGCAAGTAATTCGATAAAGAATTTATTTATGCCTTTATTTATGCGAAAGACAGGGTAATATGTGCTAATAATTCCAGTTATACCTAAGTTGTTTTCGTTAAAATAAAATCGTCTATCATCACTTCTGCTGCGATATGTGATGTAATTTACAGGAATAATATTAAAGCCGACATTATTACGTTCTGTAATTCGTTCATTATCGTAATATTCACGTTGTTTGATAAGACCATTTCTAGCAGAAGTTAATACATCATACTCATCTTGATATGTAGACTTTTTTCGATATTCCTCAATAAAATCACCCAATGGACATATTTTCCATTCCGTTGTGCCTTGGAAATTAGGAAAACGTAATTTGGGCAGGGTTTCTCCTTCACGAGGAAAAAGCTGCTGCAACAGGCCTTTTTTATATTTCTTTAACGCATCCAGTTTCTGGACTTCTGCTGTGAGTAGAGCATCCAAAGATGATAAACAATTGGCGATTTTTTGTTGTTCTTCTGGAGTAGATACAGGAAGTGGTAGCTCCATGAATGCGTTATTACTGATGTTCATTCGGTCATGGCGTACGCCTGTGCTTGAAACTTGGCGCATGTAATGATGCCAATGTGTTGACTTAAAATAATGAGTATAAAAATCATTATTTTTGCTATTAAATTTGAACACTGTATATAATGGTGAGATCACGCCTAATCCGATTTTATTTTTTGAAATCGGTCCTACAGGAGCCATCGTTGAAACCCGAGGGTTATAAACATAGCTTCCTTCTTCAACAAGGTAATACCCTTCAAGATTGTTTTGGTTAGCAATATCTTTCTCGAAAAAATCTCGCTGATCAACAACCCCATACTCTGCTGAGTTGGTTAGAACGCGGGTTATTTTACCATCAACATTTTTTCGAACTGAGCGTTTCGCTAGTTTTCCCAATGGTTGGAATTCCCATGGACCTGAAGCTTTAAATGATTGAAAGCGCAACCGGGGAAAAAATTGTTTAACATTGTCATTCATTTTCTTTACTCCAAAAACCATGCACTTATTAAATTTGGTATATCGCTTAATGTGCAAAAAAATACGACCAAACTGCTATCATTATCATTGTTCCTCATAGGCTGATAGTCCCGTGATCTCACGCCCTTGTGCCAGTTTGTGTAGCAACGGTGTCAGTTCATCCATAAGCGCCAGCTCTTTCTGTGTACGTGTTTTCCAGCCCAGATTCAGCGGAGCCATTAATTCGGAAAGGCGCTCACCATCAAAGATACGACGACGTAGAATTTCATCAACAAAAACTTGCAGGGCATCTGGTGCAAGGTCATGTCTGACGGCGATCTCAGAGAGTTCTTTCGCCTTCTTCTCTGCCTTGAAGTGTTCAAAACCTGTTCGAATCTGTTTTTCGTTTAATGCCTCATTTACTGGCAGACCACGGATGTACGCAGCAATATCTTCACGTTCGTCGATAAACTTGGCATCGGACTGGATCAGTCCAATGAGTTCTTCGCGATTTAGGGTGAGTTTGCCTGGTTTCTGCTGAGTCAGATTAGCAATAAGGCCCATGATAAAGTCGTAATCAATAACCGCAGAGGCAAAAAGTACAAATTCAAAATCGAGTTGTTGTACTTCTGGTAATGTTTGGTCTTTGTCCTGTTGTTCCTTTAGGCGCCTGGCCGTTTCTAGATACACGCCCTTAAATCCCAGCAATTGATCTGCTGACACGATCCTCTCGATCTGTTGTTTTTGCTCTTCAGATAGATCGGTATACTGATCGAGCTGAGTTTTAAGTCTCTGAACATCTTTGAACAGGTTAATGAATTGCGCTCTGGCAACATCGCCTTTAAGGTTAGCAACTTCTTCCGGTGTATTAGCCAGTCCCTGTGATTGCATAAAGTCAGCCAGTTTCTGTGTGGCTGTTTGCAGATTCTCAATGACTTTAGGAGCAGAATCTACCAGCCAAATTTCACGTGGGTTATTAATTTTTTCACCGGAAAAGAGTGCAATGGCCCCTTCCACCGACTTTTGTTGTTGACGAAAATCGAGAATGTTACCGTAGGGTTTCGTATCGTTGAGAACGCGATTAGTTCGCGAAAATGCTTGAATTAAACCATGGTGTTTGAGATTTTTGTCCACGTACAGTGTATTGAGGTACTTGGAGTCAAATCCCGTAAGCAGCATGTCCACTACGATGGTTATGTCAATTTTTTGCGCAGCAGATAAGTCAGTATTGGGATACTGTTGATCCTTGATACGCTTTTGTACGTCCTGATAGTAAGAGTCAAATTCACTTATGCGGTGATTGGTCTTGAAACGCGTATTGTAGTCAGCAATGATACGGGTGAGTGCAACTTTCTTGCCTTCCGGGTCTTGCTGGTTATCTTCTTTTTCCTGAGGCAGATCTTCCTGTATCTGCTGAACATCTTTGTTTCCTTCAGAAGGTGGGGAAAAAACACATGCTACGTTCAATGGTCGAAATTCAGTATTTTGTTCTGCATTTTTTGTCTGAATGCTGTCAAATAACTCAAAATATTCGATGGCATCGTTAATGCTGGCAGTTGCCAAGATAGCATTAAATTTGCGTCCATTGGTCGCAGAATCGTGTTTAGAAAGAATGGTTTCGATAACCTTAGATTTAGCGATGCCTTCGCCGGGCTTAGGTGGGTTCTTTCCTTCCGGTTTGAAATAGTCTATGTGAAAGCGTAAGACGTTGCGATCTTCGATAGCATGAGTGATGGTGTACTGATGCAAACAGCGTTCGAATAAGTCGTCGGTGGTACGCAGGCTGGCTTGTTGACCTTCGATTTGCTGGTAGCTGGCATTTTGCTCGAAGATAGGTGTTCCCGTGAAGCCAAAAAGCTGTGCATTAGGGAAAAATTCTTTTATAGCTTTGTGATTTTCGCCAAATTGAGAGCGATGGCATTCATCAAAGATAAATGCTATACGGGCGTCTCGTAATGGCTCCAGACGCTCTTTGTAGTTACGTTTATTTGTGCTGTCCAGCGCCAGCCCCAACTTTTGGATAGTTGTGACAATAACTTTATCGGCATAGTCGTCAGATAAAAGTCGGCGCACCAGCGTTTCAGTATTCGTGTTCTCTTCTACACACCCTTCCTGAAAACGGTTAAACTCTTCCCGAGTCTGGCGATCCAAATCTTTACGATCCACCACAAAAAGACATTTTTCAATGTCAGGATTATCCTTGAGCAAAGTGGACGCTTTGAACGAAGTCAATGTTTTGCCTGAACCTGTGGTATGCCAGATATAGCCGTTTCCGCAATTCTGATGAATGCAATCGACGATAGCCTTGACCGCATAAATTTGGTACGGGCGCATCATTAATAACTTCTGTTCGCTGGCAACCAGAACCATATAACGACTGATCATTTGCGCTAAAGTACACTTGGCTAAGAATTTGTCGGCGAAAATTTCTAGCTGGGTAATCTTTTTGTTATCTTCACTGGCGAACTGGTAGACTGGCAGGAATCGCTCATCGGCATTAAAACTGAAATGTCGTGCATTATTGTTCGCGAAGTACCAAGTATCAGTACGATTGCTAACGATGAAGAGTTGGATAAAACACAACAGTGTCTTACCGTAGCCATTGCCAGGATCAGTTTTGTAATCCACGATTTGCTGCATAGCACGACGTGGACTAACAGACAGTGCTTTAAGCTCGATCTGCACAACTGGTACACCGTTTATAAGAAGCATCACATCATAGCGGTGATAGCTGTTATCGGTGTTGATGCGTAACTGATTCACTACCTCAAAATCGTTCTTGCACCAGTCGCGAAGATTAACCAGACTGTAGTTCAGTGGTGTACCATCATCACGCTCGAAGCTGTTGATATTGCGTAGTGTCTGAGCTGCATTATACACATCAGGAGTAATAACAGCATCAAGCAGACGCTGAAACTCGTTATCGGTCAGATGCACCTTATTGAGAGTTTCAAACTTTTCCCTAAAGTTTTTTTCGAGTGATGCACGATCGCGAATGTCGGGCCGCAGTGTGTATTTTAGTTCAGTCAGTCGGGCAATAAGATCCTGCTCAATTTGATTTTCGGTTGTACTCATTGGTGGATTCCTCGCCTCAGTCTCACTTTTTACTTGACCAAGTATCTGATTGTGTGAAATGAAGTACTAAAAGTGAGCTACTTAGTAGTGTTATATTTTAGAGTGAGTCGGCGTTAGTCTGTGTGCTTTCGCATCATTTATAACCAAAGCTTTAAGCATTGAGGCGGCAGAGTGGCACTTACGATCAGCAGCCTGGTGAAGAAGTTGTTTAATACCGACAGATGTACGTATAGAAAATGTTTCATCTTTAAGGCGAACCATCAGTGAAGCCCTCAATGCCAGAGCCTGTAAATGTAATGCATTTTGCATTGCAACTCTACAAAACTCAATGGGTTCTTATGGACTGAAGGTAATTATTGCTGCTGACATAATTCTTAATAATTTCATATATATCATTTCTCAAGCACGCTGACTATAACGGCTGATCAGCAGGTCAGCCGTTGTTGTTTTTTGTTCGGAAAAATAGATGAGTAAACAAGAAGGTATCAACACTCTATCCACACAACGGTCTGAGACAATCCTGAAAAACATTCACTCGCTAACCGACTATGGGTCGGTGAGTGGCATTATGGGAAAAACTGGAGCCGGGAGCCCCTGTCTGTGTATTCCTGTTTGCCGGGAAGGTTTCGCCGGTCTTGCAGAGTTCCTGTGAACAGCTGTGCTTTCGTTTACAAAGCCGACGAGCGCTTTATGACCATAGTATATCGGCACTGTGTTGGTGGAAGTGAGAATCGTGATATGGAATATATCGCGATGATCGTCCGCAATTGCCACATCTCGAGCTGGTGTTATAGTTGGTTAAATCTGATGACTGGACGCAGGCAGTGGATAAATATCAATGCGTCATGCTGATATATCGATGGGGCTATAGTAGTTTACTATAGATGATGATGGAAAACATGCTCAACGCTTCAATTAATATCAGTAGCGGATAAAAAACATATCGTTTTTGTAACCAACTCAGTTAATATATAAATACTGTTTTTATGAAAATTATCATATATTATATCAAGTTTTAATCAGACGCCTCAAAATAAATAAAGTATTGGACGCCTGATTATATTTATTCACTAATATCTGTCATTAATTGCCTTATTGTCAACTATCCCCCGTATTAATCAGAGTTTTCATTTATTTTTAGTGCATAATCAGACGCTGCCTCATCATTATCCTCACTATTATCATAGCCGAAAACTTCCCCCGGACACGGGCGTTCACGATAATAGTCATCGTAATAGTTTTCATTGTCAGATAATGATATGTCGTATTCTGAATATGATTCACCACAATTATACATAAAATCATCTCCTTTGGGATGGTTACAATAATTAGTGAGTTTATTCGAAAAAATGATGAGCGCCAGACCAATCCACCCAACTTTTGATTATAATCATGAAGATACCTGTCTCAGTACAAATAGAATCAAACGCAGTGCAGGATGATTCATGCTTTATATTCTCTCAGGGCCACTACTCAACTATTAAGAACAAAATTCTGGAGGTATGATTATCTGAAGATACCTGCATCCTAAATAATTTCAGACAGATATTATCGTTGTGAATCCCCCGCCACCTTTCTAGTGCGCGGTTTTTTGTCTTTTTTCACCGGGAATACATGTATGAATCCGTCTGATGCCATTGAGGCAATTGAAAAACCGCTGGCCTCCCTGCCTTACTCACTCTCCCGTCACATCCTGGAACATCTGCGCAAACTCACCAGTCACGAACCCGTGATTGGCATTATGGGTAAAAGCGGGGCCGGTAAATCCTCACTCTGTAATGCACTGTTTCAGGGGGAGGTCACCCCGGTCAGTGATGTTCACGCCGGCACCCGGGAAGTGCAGCGCTTCCGTCTGAGTGGTCACGGTCACAGCATGGTTATCACTGACCTGCCCGGGGTGGGCGAGAGCCGTGACAGGGATGCAGAGTATGAAGCCCTGTACCGTAACATTCTGTCTGAACTGGACCTGGTACTGTGGCTGATTAAAGCTGATGACCGTGCCCTGTCTGTGGATGAGTATTTCTGGCGACACATACTGCACCGGGGACATCAGCGGGTACTGTTTGTGGTGACGCAGGCCGACAAAACGGAGCCCTGCCATGAATGGGATATGGCCGGCATTCAGCCTTCTCCCGCACAGGCACAGAACATTCGCGAAAAAACAGATGCGGTATTCCGGCTGTTCCGGCCCGTACATCCGGTTGTTGCCGTATCGGCCCGCACCGGCTGGGAACTGGATACGCTGGTCAGTGCGCTCATGACAGCGCTTCCCGACCATGCCGCCAGTCCCCTGATGACCCGCCTGCAGGACGAGCTGTGCACGGAATCTGTCCGGGGGCAGGCCCGTGAACAGTTTACCGGTGCGGTGGACCGGATATTTGACACGGCGGAGAGCGTCTGTATTGCCTCTGTTGCACGCACGGTTCTGCGTGCCGTCCGTGACACGGTGGTCTCTGTTGCCCGCGCTGTATGGAACTGGATTTTCTTCTGAACAGTCTGCCAGGGAAATGCCTGATTACATTACGTTAACCAACTGAAAACATGACACAAACACCTCATACCCCTCCTGTTTCTCTTGCGTGACTGCTCCGCTATTAATAGAATAAAACGATCGATAAAACAGGTATCGATCGTTGGTATCGATCGTTTATAGTGGTTAATGGCCTGCGAAAAGGCAGCTGAATCTCTTCATCATGCAGAACGGAATTGCACACAACGGACTGATACTTCTCTGCCTAATGAAGGGTGAGAGCGTTTACGCCCGGGGCGTATCGCTGTGCCCGATAACTCTGTTTTGTACCTGCCGGTATCCACTTTTGTGGGTACCGGCTTTTTTATTCACCCTCTGTAAGGAAAAGCTGATGAAACGACATCTGAACACCAGCTACAGGCTGGTATGGAATCACATTACGGGCACCCTGGTGGTGGCCTCCGAACTGGCCCGCTCACGGGGAAAACGCACCGGTGTGGCGGTTGCACTGTCTCTTGCGGCTGTCACGTCAGTTCCGGCACTGGCTGCTGACACGGTTGTACAGGCAGGAGAAACCGTGAACGGCGGAACACTGGCAAATCACGACAACCAGATTGTCTTCGGTACGGCCAACGGAATGACCATCAGTACCGGGCTGGAGTATGGGCCGGATAACGAGGCCAATATCGGCGGACAATGGATACAAAATGGCGGTATCGCCAACAACACTACTGTCACCGGTGGTGGTCTTCAGAGAGTGAATGCCGGAGGAAGCGTTTCAGACACGGTTATCAGTGCCGGAGGCGGACAGAGCCTTCAGGGGCAGGCAGTGAATACCACTCTGAACGGCGGTGAGCAGTGGGTACATGAAGGCGGGATTGCAACGGGTACCGTCATTAATGAGAAGGGCTGGCAGGCCGTCAAATCCGGCGCAATGGCAACCGACACGGTTGTGAATACCGGCGCGGAAGGGGGACCGGATGCAGAAAATGGTGATACCGGGCAGTTTGTTCGCGGAAATGCCGTACGTACCACCATCAATGAAAATGGTCGTCAGATTGTGGCGACCACCGGAGTAGCAAATACCACGGTGGTTTATGCCGGCGGCGACCAGACGGTACACGGGTATGCGCTGGATACCACACTGAACGGCGGTAACCAGTATGTGCACAACGGCGGTACAGCGTCTGGCACTGTTGTAAACAGTGACGGCTGGCAGATTATCAAGGAAGGTGGTCTGGCGGATTTCACCACCGTTAACCAGAAAGGCAAACTGCAGGTGAACGCCGGTGGTACAGCCACGAATGTCACCCTGAAGCAGGGTAGCGCACTGGTCACCAGTACTGCTGCAACTGTCACCGGCACAAACCGTCTGGGGAGTTTCTCCGTGGGAAATGGCATGGCAGATAACGTCGTTCTGGAAAATGGCGGTCGTCTGGATGTACTGGAGAGCCATTCAGCACAGAATACCCTGGTGGATGACGGCGGTACCCTGGCAGTGTCTGCCGGTGGTAAGGCAACAGATGTCACCATTACATCCGGTGGTGCCCTGATTGCAGACAGTGGTGCCACTGTTGAGGGGACCAATGCCAGCGGTAAGTTCAGTATTGATGGCATATCCGGTCAGGCCAGCGGCCTGCTGCTGGAAAATGGCGGCAGCTTTACGGTTAATGCCGGGGGACAAGCCAGCAACACCACTGTCGGACATCGTGGAACACTGATGCTGGCTGCCGGGGGAAGTCTGAGTGGCAGAACACAGCTCAGTAAAGGTGCCAGCATGGTACTGAATGGCGATGTGGTCAGTACCGGCGATATTGTTAACGCAGGGGAGATTCGCTTTGATAATCAGACAACACCGGATGCCGCGCTGAGCCGTGCTGTTGCAAAAAGTAACTCCCCGGTAACGTTCCATAAACTGACCACCAGTAACCTCACCGGCCAGGGCGGCACCATCAATATGCGTGTCAGCCTTGATGGCAGTAATGCCTCAGACCAGCTGGTAATTAATGGTGGTCAGGCAACCGGCAAAACCTGGCTTGCGTTTACAAATGTCGGAAACAGTAACCTCGGGGTGGCAACCTCCGGACAGGGTATCCGGGTTGTGGATGCACAGAATGGTGCCACCACAGAAGAAGGTGCGTTTGCCCTGAGTCGCCCGCTTCAGGCCGGCGCCTTTAACTACACCCTGAACCGTGACAGCGATGAAGACTGGTACCTGCGCAGTGAAAATACTTATCGTGCTGAAGTCCCCCTGTATGCCTCCATGCTGACACAGACAATGGACTATGACCGGATACTGGCTGGCTCCCGCAGCCATCAGACCAGTGTAAGCGGTGAAAATAACAGCGTCCGTCTCAGCATTCAGGGCGGTCATCTCGGACACGATAACAACGGTGGTATTGCCCGTGGGGCCACGCCGGAAAGCAGCGGCAGCTATGGCTTCGTCCGTCTGGTGGGGGACCTGCTGAGAACAGAGGTTGCCGGTATGTCACTGACGACAGGAGTGTATGGTGCTGCAGGCCATTCTTCCGTTGATGTTAAGGATGATGACGGCTCCCGTGCCGGCACGGTCCGGGATGATGCCGGCAGCCTGGGCGGATACCTGAATCTGATACACAACGCCTCCGGCCTGTGGGCTGACATTGTGGCCCAGGGAACCCGCCACAGCATGAAAGCCTCATCGGACAATAACGACTTCCGCGCCCGGGGCCGGGGCTGGCTGGGCTCACTGGAAACTGGTCTGCCCTTCAGTATCACTGACAACCTGATGCTGGAGCCACAACTGCAGTACACCTGGCAGGGACTTTCCCTGGATGACGGCCAGGATAACGCCGGTTATGTGAAGTTCGGGCATGGCAGTGCACAACATATGCGTGCCGGCTTCCGTCTGGGCAGCCACAACGATATGAGCTTTGGTGAAGGCACCTCATCCCGTGACACCCTGCGCGACAGTGCAAAACACCGTGTGCGTGAACTGCCGGTGAACTGGTGGGTACAGCCTTCTGTTATCCGCACCTTCAGTTCCCGGGGTGACATGAGCATGGGGACAGCCGCCGCCGGCAGTAACATGACGTTCTCACCGTCCCAGAATGGCACGTCACTGGACCTGCAGGCCGGACTGGAAGCCCGTGTCCGGGAAAATATCACCCTGGGCGTTCAGGCCGGTTATGCCCACAGCGTCAGCGGCAGCAGCGCCGAAGGCTATAACGGTCAGGCCACGCTGAATGTGACTTTCTGATAATCAGGTCACTCCCCTTCAGGCCCCGGTCATAATGACCGGGGCCTTTTACTTTCAGGGAGTAACAGATATGCCGGGTTGTACATCACGTTTATTGCCGAAGGCTCTTTTGCTGCCAAATGGCATCTGAATCGATCACAGTCTGGCCGGTTATTACCCGATCCCGATGGGGTTATTGGGTGATCTCCTTCCATAAAAATACGCAGCTCGCCAGTGAAGGGCTTCTCAGACAATAAACGTCATTCATTTCATCTGTCAGGCCGTGTCTTCTCCGGGAGACGCGGCTTTTTCATTTATACCGCTAACTCATTCATAAGGAGCAAATCATGCGATTAGCAAGTCGTTTTGGTCATGTAAACCAGATACGCCGTGACCGCCCCTTAACTCGCGAAGAACTGATGCAGGTCGTCCCCAGCGTATTCGGGGAAGATAAGCACACATCCAGAAGCGAGAACTATACCTGGATCCCCACCATCACAGTGCTGGAAAGCCTGCAGCGGGAAGGTTTTCAGCCCTTCTTTGCCTGCCAGACCCGTGTGCGTGACCCGGGCCGCCGGGGGTATACCAAACACATGCTGCGTCTGCGCCGTGACGGAGAAATAAACGGACAGCATGTCCCTGAAATCATCCTGCTGAACTCCCATGACGGTACCTCCAGCTACCAGATGCTGCCGGGTTACTTCAGGTTCGTCTGCCAGAATGGCTGCGTCTGCGGTCAGTCTCTGGGGGAAGTGCGTGTTCCACACCGGGGAAATGTAGTGGAGAAAGTTATCGAAGGGGCTTACGAGGTGGTGGGGGTTTTTGACCGGATTGAAGAGAAACGTGATGCCATGCAGTCGCTGGTTCTGCCGCCACCGGCACGCCAGGCGCTGGCACAGGCTGCACTGACTTACCGTTATGGTGACGAACATCAGCCCGTCACCACCGCCGACATTCTGACGCCACGACGCCGGGAGGATTACGGTAAGGACCTGTGGAGTGCTTATCAGACCATCCAGGAGAATATGCTGAAAGGCGGAATTTCCGGTCGCAGTGCCAGAGGAAAACGTATCCACACCCGTGCCATTCACAGCATCGACACGGACATTAAGCTCAATCGCGCGTTATGGGTGATGGCGGAAACGTTGCTGGAGAGCCTGCGCTGATGCCGTTTCCCTGAAAGTGCAGCCCTGACTCACGTCTGTACCAGTCCCCAGGCATTCTTCCATTCATTTACTTTTTATAAGGAATCATCTCATGACAACCTTTTCGCATAGCTCCACCACACCTTCTGTTTCCGTAACCACTGCATCAGGGAATAACCAGTCTCAACTGGTTGCCACCATAGTCCCTGATGAACAGCGCATCAGCTTCTGGCCGCAGCACTTTGGCCTCATTCCACAGTGGGTGACCCTGGAGCCCCGTATCTTCGGCTGGATGGACCGTCTGTGTGAAGACTACTGCGGTGGTATCTGGAATCTGTACACCCTGAACAACGGTGGCGCATTTATAGCACCCGAACCGGATGACGATGATGACGAAACATGGGTACTGTTCAATGCCATGAACGGCAACCGCGCTGAAATGAGCCCGGAAGCAGCCGGCATTACCGCCTGTCTGATGGCGTACAGCCATCATGCCTGCCGTACGGAATGTTATGCCATGACGGTCCATTATTATCGGTTGCGGGATTACGCCCTGCAGCATCCTGAATGCTGCGCCATTATGCGCATCATCGACTGAATGGAGGCAGGGACAATGCAGCAGCTTTCCTTTCTGCCAGGAGAGATGACGCCCGGCGAGCGCAGCCTCATTCAGCGGGCCCTGAAAACTCTGGACCGTCATCTTCATGAACCCGGTGTGGCCTTCACCTCCACGCATGCGGCACGGGAATGGCTGATTCTGAACATGGCAGGACTGGAGCGGGAAGAGTTCCGGGTGCTGTATCTGAACAACCAGAATCAGCTGATTGCCGGTGAAACCCTCTTCACAGGCACCATCAACCGCACGGAAGTCCATCCCCGGGAGGTGATTAAACGCGCCCTGCACCACAATGCCGCTGCCGTGGTACTGGCACACAATCATCCGTCCGGTGAAGTCACACCCAGTAAGGCTGACCGCCTTATTACGGAACGTCTGGTACAGGCACTGGCCCTGGTTGACATCCGGGTGCCGGACCATCTGATAATCGGTGGCAGCCAGGTTTTCTCCTTTGCGGAACACGGTCTGCTTTAACCCGTCACCGTCACAATCACCTTCATATCACTTCAGTTTCTCTTTCTCAGCTGTTTCTTACTTTCACATTCAGGAGGACTATTCTCATGAAAATCATCACCTGTGGTGAAGCCATGCGTATTCACCGTCAGCATCCGGCATCCCGTCTTTTTCCGTTCTGTACCGGTAAATACCGCTGGCACGGCGGTGCTGAGGCGTATACCGGTCGTGAAGTGCAGGATATTCCCGGCGTTCTTGCCGTGTTTGCCGAACGCCGTAAGGACAGTTTTGGTCCGTATGTCCGGCTGATGAGCGTCACCCTGAACTGAGTCTGGAAGGGCATTCAGAAGAGCAGAATTATCGCCACCACCGGACCATTCTTAACCAATTTTCTGTGAGGATTTTATCGTGTCAGACACACTCCCCGGGACAACGCTTCCCGACGACAATAACGACCGCACCTGGTGGGGACTGCCCTGCACCGTGACGCCCTGTTTTGGGGCACGTCTGGTGCAGGAGGGTAACCGGTTGCATTACCTTGCAGACCGCGCCGGTATCAGAGGCCGGTTCAGCGACGCGGATGCGTACCATCTGGACCAGGCCTTTCCGCTGCTGATGAAACAACTGGAACTCATGCTCACCAGCGGTGAACTGAATCCCCGCCATCAGCATACCGTCACGCTGTATGCAAAAAGGCTGACCTGCGAAGCCGACACCCTCGGCAGTTGTGGCTACGTTTATATGGCTGTTTATCCGACGCCCGAAACGAAAAAGTAACTCTCCAGAATAACCTTCTTCTCCGGCCTGGTGCTTTCACCACGCCACTTTTCCATTTTTCATCTCTGCATATCAGGAAAATCTTCAGTATGAACACATTACCCGATACACACGTACGGGAGGCATCGCATTGCCAGTCTCCCGTCACCATCTGGCAGACACTGCTCACCCGACTGCTGGACCAGCATTACGGCCTCACACTGAATGACACACCGTTCGCTGATGAACGTGTGATTGAGCAGCATATTGAGGCAGGCATTTCACTGTGTGATGCGGTGAACTTTCTCGTTGAAAAATACGCACTGGTGCGTACCGACCAGCCGGGATTCAGCGCCTGTACTCGTTCTCAGTTAATAAACAGTATTGATATCCTCCGGGCCCGCCGGGCAACCGGCCTGATGGCCCGCGACAATTACAGAACGGTAAATAACATTACCCTGGGTAAACATCCGGGGGCGAAACAATGAAACTGGCCCTGACGCTGGAAGCCGACAGCATTAACGTGCAGGCACTGAACATGGGGCGCATTGTCGTTGACGTCGATGGTGTTAATCTTGCTGAACTGATTAACGTGGCCTGCGACAATGGCTACTCCCTTCGTGTTGTTGATGAATCTGACCGGACCGCAACTGACAGCATGCCCCCCTCCGCTGCCCTGAGCGGTATACGCTGCAGCACCGCACATATCACGGAAACAGACAACGCCTGGTTGTACTCGCTGTCACACCAGACCAGTGACTTCGGCGAATCAGAATGGATTCATTTTACCGGTAGCGGATATCTGTTACGTACCGATGCGTGGTCATACCCGGTTCTGCAACTTAAACGTCTGGGCCTGTCAAAAACATTCCGTCGTCTGGTTGTCACACTCATCCGGCGTTATGGCGTCAGTCTCATTCACCTAGATGCCAGCGCTGAATGCCTGCCGGGTTTACCCACCTTCAACTGGTAACCTGGACAAAAGACACAGTATGGAATCATTAACCACAGAAACGGCGCTGGATATTCTGATTGCGTGGCTACAGAACAATATCGACTGCGAATCCGGAATTATCTTCGACAACGATGAGGATAAAATGGATTCGGCAGCACTGCTGCCCTGCATTGAACAGGCCAGGGAAGATATCCATACCCTGCGCCAACTGCAGCTTCTGCAACAGAACCGGTGAGTCTTACTCACCAGGCTTCATTCCACTGACGCCAGCCTGAACAGGGCTGGCGTTTTCATTTATCTGCAAAAAGGAATATCGATTATGTCTGATATCACAGCCTCCCGTCCGGAAGTTGTCAACGGGCATACGGACGTTATCTGCTCAACCAGTATCCGCCACATTCTGGCTGTACGAAAGAGTTCACTGCTGCAAATCGACACACTTATCCGGCAACTGGCTGAAATCTCAGCAATGACAGAAAGTATTGGCGGTAAAACCGCACTGGACTGGGCGATGAAACAGGATTTTCGCTGTGGCTGCTGGCTCATGGAGAAACCTGAAACGGCAATGAAAGCCATCACACACAATCTTGATCGCGAACTCTGGCGTGATCTGATGCAACGTTCCGGGATGCTGTCATTAATGGATGCGCAGGCCCGTGATACATGGTACCGGTCACTGGAGTACGATAATTTTCCGGAAATCAGTGAAGCGAACATTCTGAGCACATTTGAACAACTGCACCAGAATAAGGATGAGGTGTTTGAGCGAGGGGTGATCAACGTCTTCAGAGGGCTGAGCTGGAATTACAAAACCAATTGCCCCTGCAAATTTAGCAGTAAAATTATCGTCAACAACCTGGTGAGGTGGGACCGGTGGGGGTTTCATCTTATCACCGGGCAACAGGCCGATCGACTTGCCGACCTGGAAAGAATGCTGCATCTGTTCAGCGGCAAACCGATCCCCGACAACCGGGAAAACATCACTATTCGTCTGGATGATCACATTCAGTCTGTTCAGGGTAAAGAGAGCTATGAAGATGAGATGTTCAGCATCAGATACTTTAAGAAGGGCTCCGCGCACATCACGTTCAGAAAACCGGAACTGGTTGATCGGCTAAATGACATCATTGCGAAGCATTATCCGGGGCAACTATCAGCCATCTGAGTCAGATGGAGAAAAAGCTTACCTGACCCATTACCTGACCCAATTCAAAGGCAAAAGAAAAAGGGTTAGCTGGTTTATTAGCTAACCCTTTGTTGTATATGGTGGCCCCTGCTGGACTTGAACCAGCGACCAAGCGATTATGAGTCGCCTGCTCTAACCACTGAGCTAAGGGGCCATGGTAGCGGATTATAAAGTAACTCCGTGTCGCAATCCAGCCATTACCGTGCGCCTGCTGTTTTTATAAACAATGTATTTTCAATCCGTTATACTTTTCCTGGTGATGTTAGAAAGGAGTAAATATGGTTGAGGATATTTTGGCTCCAGGGTTACGGGTCGTGTTTTGCGGTATCAACCCTGGGCTTTCATCCGCCGGGACTGGTTTTCCCTTTGCTCATCCAGCAAATCGCTTCTGGAAGGTGATATATCAGGCCGGGTTTACCGACCGTCAGTTGAAGCCGCAGGAGGCACAGCATCTGCTGGATTATCGTTGTGGCGTCACCAAACTGGTAGACCGTCCAACGGTGCAAGCCAATGAAGTTTCAAAGCAGGAGCTGCACGCAGGTGGGCGTAAGCTGATTGAAAAAATTGAAGATTATCAGCCGCAGGCGTTGGCGATTCTGGGCAAACAAGCATATGAACAGGGATTCAGCCAGCGCGGTGCACAGTGGGGGAAACAAACGCTCACCATTGGTTCGACGCAGATTTGGGTGCTGCCAAATCCCAGCGGTTTAAGTCGCGTTTCACTAGAGAAACTGGTTGAAGCGTATCGCGAGCTGGACCAGGCGCTGGTAGTGCGTGGGCGATAAAAAACGCCACCGAAAAGGTGGCGTTTGTGCAAAGGGACTAGTGCCGGGTGCGGCGTAACGCCTGATCCGGCCTACCGATTAATCGTCCAGGAAGCTACGCAACACTTCAGAACGGCTCGGGTGACGCAGTTTGCGCAGCGCCTTCGCTTCGATCTGACGGATACGTTCGCGGGTAACGTCGAACTGTTTACCCACTTCTTCCAGCGTGTGGTCGGTGTTCATATCGATACCGAAACGCATACGCAGAACTTTCGCTTCACGCGCGGTCAGGCCAGCCAGCACGTCGTGCGTTGCCGCACGCAGGCTTTCGGTGGTCGCAGAATCCAGCGGCAGCTCGAGGGTGGTATCCTCGATGAAATCCCCCAGATGCGAATCTTCATCATCACCGATCGGCGTTTCCATGGAGATTGGCTCTTTGGCGATCTTCAGCACTTTGCGGATCTTGTCTTCCGGCATCAGCATACGTTCAGCCAGTTCTTCCGGCGTCGGTTCACGGCCCATCTCTTGCAGCATCTGGCGAGAAATACGGTTGAGTTTGTTGATAGTCTCAATCATATGCACCGGAATACGGATGGTGCGCGCCTGATCCGCGATAGAACGGGTGATCGCCTGACGGATCCACCAGGTTGCGTAGGTGGAGAACTTGTAACCACGGCGGTATTCGAATTTATCAACCGCTTTCATCAGACCGATGTTGCCTTCCTGAATCAGGTCAAGGAACTGCAAGCCACGGTTGGTGTATTTCTTGGCGATAGAAATAACCAGACGTAAGTTCGCTTCAACCATCTCTTTCTTCGCACGGCGGGCTTTCGCTTCACCGATGGACATACGACGGTTGATATCTTTAACCTGCTCGATGGTCAGGCCGGTTTCTTCTTCAATCTGCTGCAGTTTCTGCAGGGCGCGATGCACTTCTTCAGAGACATCGTGCAGTTTTTCCGACCACGGCTTGTTCATCGCAATTGCCGCGTTGAACCAGGTATCGCTGGTTTCGTTGCCGGTAAACAGGGTAATGAAGTTTTTCTTCGGCATTTTGCACTGCTCAACGCAGAGCTTCATGATCAGACGTTCTTGCGTACGAACGCGGTCCATCATGACGCGCATGCTGTTGACCAGGTAGTCAAACTGCTTCGGCACCAGGCGGAACTGTTTGAATACTTCAGACAGTTTCAGGATCTCTTCCTGAGCGGCAGCGTGACTGCGACCTTTCGCTTTGATGGTGTCACGCGTTACAACGTACTGAGCGCGTAGTTCCGCAAATTTTTCGCGAGCCAGTTCCGGGTCGATGCTGTTGTCATCATCGGCGCTGTCGTCATCGCCATCTTCTTCGTCTTCATCTTCGTCATCGTCCAGATCTTCCTGGGAAAGCTCAGAACCGACGTGAGTGGCGGTAGGTGCCAGATCTTCTTCTGCGTTCGGGTCAACAAAGCCGGTGATCAGATCGGACAGACGCGCTTCTTCTGCTTCAACACGATCGTACTGTTCCAGCAGATAGGTGATCGCTTCCGGATATTCAGCAACGGAGCATTGAACCTGGTTGATCCCGTCTTCAATACGCTTAGCGATGTCAATTTCGCCTTCGCGGGTCAACAGTTCAACGGTGCCCATTTCACGCATGTACATGCGTACCGGGTCAGTCGTGCGCCCGATTTCAGATTCCACGCTGGAAAGCACCTGCGCGGCGGCTTCGGCAGCATCTTCGTCCGCGGTGTTTTCAGCCAGCATCAGATCATCGGCATCCGGTGCTTCTTCCATCACCTGAATGCCCATGTCGTTGATCATTTGGATGATGTCTTCGATCTGATCGGAATCGACGATATCTTCCGGCAGATGGTCATTGACCTCGGCATAGGTCAGATAGCCTTGCTCCTTACCACGGGTGACAAGAAGTTTCAGCTGTGACTGCGGGTTTTGCTCCATAAGACGGTATCCACACTTATTTCATGAGGTTGGTGTTGGGCGATTGACCCGATGTCCTTCAGCCGTTAACGCTGAAATCCAACGGTTGTTTACCGCCAACGATAATTACGAGGGCGTACTTATATATTTGCCGCTGCCTCTCAGTGCGGCTGTCGGGGGCTTCCCGATCGCTCTTCGGCACTTAAGCCGTTAAATCACTTTTTCGCCAGCTCCTGGTTTAATGTCCAGAGCTCCAGGCGTTCTTCGTTGCTTAAACCATGCGTGCGCTCACGAGCGATTAACTCTTCCTGGCGCAGTTCAAGCAGCGAATCAAACATATGGTTGAGTGAGTCGGTGAAGGTTTGCTCAGCAATATTCTTATCTGCTATATCGTCCCACATCGACAGTTTTTCAAGGGTGGCAGCATTATTTGTACCACGATAGTGCTCTAAAAGTTGCCCGGTGGTCAGACCTGGCTGGGAGAGACAAGTGTTGACCAGTTCTCTGAATAAGCCAAGTCCAGGGAGCTTATTTTCATCCAGATTCTCAAGCGGCGGGACCAACGTCGCTAATTCTGGATTTTGCACCAGCAACCCTATAAGTATACGCATGGTCGTGCGTTTTAGCTGCGGAACAGGGCGAGAAACGCCGCTCTCTGCCGCTTTTGGCATTAATCGTTCAAGCTGGCTGTCATCAAGTATGCCTAATTTGTTGCCTAATTCCTGACGAAGATATATTCGCAGCGTTTCGCCCGGCACTTGCGATATCAATGGCAGTGCCAGCGTACTCAAACGTGCGCGCCCGTCAGGGGTACTCAGATCAACTTGCGGCATCAGGCTGTTAAACAGAAATGCGGAGAGTGGCATCGCCTGCTCCATCCGCGCTTCAAACGCTTCTTTACCTTCTTTTCGTACCAGCGTGTCAGGGTCTTCGCCATCCGGCAAAAACATAAAGCGTAGCTGACGGCCGTCTGTCATGTAAGGCAGCGCCGTTTCCAGCGCTCGCCATGCGGCATCGCGGCCTGCACGGTCGCCGTCATAACAGCAAATGACATTGTTGGTCGCGCGGAACAACAGTTGTATGTGATCGGCGGTGGTTGACGTACCTAACGACGCAACGGCGTAATTAATGCCGTATTGCGCCAGCGCCACCACGTCCATATAGCCTTCGACCACAAGCAGACGATTGGGTTCAGCGTTATCCTGCTGCGCTTCATAAAGACCGTAAAGCTGGCGGCCTTTATGGAAAATGTCTGTTTCCGGCGAGTTCAGGTATTTGGGGGTATCGTTGCCCAGCACGCGCCCGCCAAAACCAATCACCCGACCGCGTTTATCGCGAATGGGGAACATCACCCGCTCGCGGAAACGATCGTAACTGCGTCCCTGATCGTTAGTGACCAACATCCCCGCATCAATCAATGACTGGCGATTTTCTGGATTGCCGCCAAACCGCTTCAGGACGTTGTCCCAGCCGGGGGGCGCAAAACCAATCGCAAAGCGAGCGATAACCTCGTGGCTTAATCCGCGTTTTTCCAGATACTGGCGCGCAGACGTGGCAACAGGTTGTTGTAAAGATTGTTGGTAAAACGTATTCAGACCGTCCATCAACTGATAAAGCGTTTGCCTCTGATGGCGCTCGATCTGGCTGGGGCCGCTGCCTGCTTCAAATGGCACTTCAAGATTGTGCATTGCTGCCAGCTCTTCGACCGTTTCAACGAACTCGAGCTTGTCGTAGTTCATCAGGAAGTCGATCGCGTTGCCGTGCGCGCCACATCCAAAGCAGTGGTAAAACTGTTTCTCACCGTTAACGGTGAATGACGGGGTTTTCTCGTTGTGGAATGGACAACACGCGTGGAAATTCTTGCCCTGCTTTTTCAGCTTCACACGGGCATCGATCAGATCGACGATGTCAGTGCGTGCCAGCAGATCATTAATGAATACGCGTGGGATTCGTCCAGCCATAGGCCCCGATTTTTAGCAATTCATAAACGAAAATAAGCCGCGCATTCCTTTCGGAAGCACGGCCTTACAACTACAAC
>OGYH01001390.1_pt1 | contig 22720 bp, 15 predicted proteins | sample 1576511 | NCBI WGS metagenome assembly OGYH01 (sample SAMEA3541522, study PRJEB24748) | human gut metagenome | biome: human gut; feature: human-associated habitat; material: faeces | place: China | collected 2012
CGTTTCTTTCTGTTTTTTCTTCATTTTTACTGTCCACGAAACCGGGAAGGGCACACTCAATTGCCGACGAAAATGAAAAAGAAAAAATACACCTTTTTCACGGACATCCGAAGAAACAAAGTCGCTTATGTCATGCTGATCCCAGCTGTTTTGTATACCGTCGTCTTTGGATACTGCACGCTCCCGTATATGCTAATTGCTTTCCAAAAGTTCAGTTATAAAACAGGCCTTTTCGGCAGTGAATGGGTTGGCTTAAAAAACTTCCGATTCTTTTTCGGTTCTCAAGATGCACTACGCGTTATCAGCAATACGCTCAAATTAAATCTGCTATTTATTGTATGCACAATTGCCATTTCGGTAACGCTGGCTATCATGATCAATGAGATTCGCAACAAATATTTCAAAAAGGTGGCCCAATCGACCTATCTGCTCCCTTATTTCCTTTCTTGGGTTATCGTGAATTACATCTTATACGGCATCATTGGGAATAAATACGGAATGCTAAATCATATCATTGAATTTTTTGGCGGCACTCCTATCAATTTTTACAATGCGCCGGAATATTGGACCATTATTTTAGTAATCGCAAAAGTTTGGAAAGATCTCGGAATGAACATGGTCATTTATCTGGCCACCCTTGTCGGCTTTGATGAAGAGCTATATGATGCCGCTGCGGTGAGCGGCGCAACGCGTTGGCAAATGTGCTGGAAAATCACATTGCCAATGTTGATGCCGACTGTACTCATGCTAGGAATCATTTCAATCGGGAAAATCTTTTATGGTGATTTCGGCATGATTTATGCACTCGTCGGCGATAATGGAATTCTCTACAATGCCACAGACGTAATTGACACTTATGTATTCCGGACGTTGCGCAGCACAGGCAACCCCTCTCAGTCAATGGCAATCAGCCTGTTTCAAGCAATTATGGGGTTTATCTGCGTATGGGGGGCGAACTATATCACTAAGAAGAAATTCCAGGAGGGGGCGCTGTTTTGATGGTTACTGGTAAAAAACGGATCACCTACGGAAAAGTCTTTCTATATTTATTTACAAGCTTAATTGCTGCGTGTTGCTTTCTACCGATTCTGTTAATTGTCATTGTATCTTTCACATCCGAACAGGCTATTGTGCATAACGGATACTCTTTTTTCCCTTCTGAACTGAGCTTGGTTGCCTACAATACCCTTTTTGAAAATGGCGCCGAAGTTGTGCGCTGTTACATCAATTCTGTGTTTGTGACGATATTGGGCACCATTTTGGCTGTGTGTATTACAGCAATGGCTTCGTATGCGCTTGTCACACCTACCGTTAAATACAGCAATGCAATTGCTATGTTCTTTTTTGTTACGATGGTATTCAATGGAGGTATGGTGCCATGGTATATTATCTGTCAAAATATAGGCTTGTCGGAAAATTATCTTGCGTTGCTGATCCCAAACCTGATTTTCAGTCCGTTTAATTTATTCCTTACGCGCAATTACATGCGTGAAATTCCCGTTTCTCTTATGGAATCGGCCAAGTTGGATGGAGCTAATGACGGTCAAGTGGCATTCCGCATTTACTTCCCGCTTTGTAAACCAATTTTGGCGACCGTGGGTTTGTTTTATGGCATTGCTTATTGGAATGATTGGTGGAATACTATTATGTTAGTTACCAACAAGAATATGTATACCATTCAATACTATCTGATGAAGCTGAAATCCGATTTAAATTTTATGCGTACTCTGCAGGGCGGCGGAATCGGTGGCGGATATCCGCCCTCTGAATCGTTGCAGATGGCAACTGCTGTTATCACCATTGGCCCATTGATTCTACTTTATCCTTTCCTACAAAAATACATTGTGAAGGGCCTTGTCATTGGAAGTGTCAAAGGGTAAGTACAAAACATAGTTTCCGATCTGCGCAAATTACGCAGAAATCAGAAATAGCAGTCTTAAAACAAAGGAGGAAAAATAATGAAAAAGAAACTCATATCCATTCTTGCCGCTATCTTGAGTATGGTAATGCTGGCAAGCTGTGGAGCAACCAGCACATCTACCAGCACGGAAACCAGCGGCGTTCCGGCATCCACTGCCTCCGGAGAAAAAACAGTAATAACCTATCTGCGTCCCGGCAACGAAGTAGAGCACAATGCTGAACTTGTGCAGGCCATTAACGATAAGCTGGATGCCGACGGCATCGGACTTCAGCTTGAAATCAAATATATTTCGTCCGATGTATTTCAGGACAAGGTCAATATGATGCTTTCCAGCGGTGAGGAATTTGATTTGCTTTGTATCATGGAGGATCAGACACCGTTCACCTCTTATATTGCTAGTGAAGGTATTACGCCTATCACACAGTATGTAGAGCAGTCGGAAAATTTGAAGCGTGTAATTCCAGAATATATGTGGGAATCCGCGACTGTCAACGGCGAAATCTATACGATTCCTGCCAATTGGTGTGAACAGGCCGACCAGAACAACGGCATCACCATCCGCCGCGAAAAATTGGAAGAATTTGGTTTAGAGGCGCCTCAGACGATGGACGATCTGCTGAATATGTGCAAGGTATTCACAGAAAATTGGGACGGCTCCAACAAGCCTGTTGTCATTCCTATGTACAAGGAACCTTTCACCTATCTGTTCCGCACTCTGGACACCTATCCTTTCACCGTACAGAAAGATTTGATTTTCATTGACCAAGAAGGAAACGTCAAGAACTGGCTGGAGACAGATGAGTTTCGCCAGTGCGCTGAGTTCTTCCGCACACTGTATGAAGGCGGCTATATTCCTGAAGATGTACTCTCCTCCGGCTGGTCCAGCTGGAATACAATGCTGACGGGCGATTTCATCTGGGTCGATCAATGCCAGCTATGGGATACAGTCGACGTATGGCAGGAACGCATTCCCGGCGTTGAGTTGGACACCATCTACCTGAATGAGGATGCTCCTCAATTCCGTTCCAGCTCTTTCCGTAATGACACCGCGGTATCCTCCACCTCTCAGCATCCTGCCGAAGCAGTTCGCTTTATGGACTGGATGTATTCCTCCCAAGAAAATTATGATTTGATGGTCTATGGTGTAGAGGGCTTGACATGGAACGATGAGGGAGAACATCTTTATAGCAAAAACGATCCCACCTTTGAATTCAATGCGGATTGGATGATTGGCAATCTGGAGTACGTCCGTTATCAAAAGGGCACCTATGATAAATTCATCGAAATCATGGGCAAAGAAAAGCCCGACGCGATCAACAGCGTCGTTTTAAACTTCGTGTTCGATCCCAGCAATGTAGCGGACGAATATGCCGCCTGTCAGGCCGAAGTTGTTCAGAGCATTTATCCGATCAAACTGGGACTTGTTTCCTATGAAGAGGGATATGAAAATGCTCTGGCCCGTATGCAGGCCGCTGGAATAGATGCAGTCGTCGCGGAATACCAGAGCCAGCTGAATGCCTATCTGGGCAAATAATCTTCGAATTGTCATTATTATAGCCAAAGTCGTCCCAGTCCGGCCCTAAGACCGGGCTGGGATTTGTTTAGGAGGGGCTTCTATGGAGCGCATGACTCTCAACGGTATCTACAAACTGAAGTATTTTGATTACGATACCTTTCACATTGAAAATGTGATGTGCGACAATTTTTTCCCAAACGACTGGATTGACGCAAACGTACCGGAAGATGTGCACACAACATTGCGACGGTATGGATATTTGAGTGGACATTATTATGACAAGGACCTAGATCAAGAGCGATGGATTGACGAAAAGGACTGGGTCTATTTCCGCAGCTTTGTTGCAGATGAGCGCTTATACGGTCATGCTTGTACATTGTGCTTGGAGGGTGTGGATACGCTCGCCCGCGTTTGGCTCAATGGGACATTGCTTGGGACATGCCAAAACATGTTCCGGGAATACACATTTCCCGTGGGTGATGCACTTCTGTTTGGGCAGGAAAACCGCCTTGTAATACAAGTGCTCTCGCCTCTGGGGCATACCGCAAGCACAAGTAAAAAGGGAATTTACCCCGAAGATGATGCCACACGTATGCTTCTTCGCAAATCGCAAATGAACTGGGGATGGGATTTCTGTGGTCATCGCCTTACAGTTGGTCTGTGGAAATCCATTTATCTTAAAACCTGCGATGAAGCTGCATTGTCCGATGCACGCTTAACAACTGAGACGCTTGATGCCAAAGAGGCAAAACTGCATTTAAGCTGTACAGTACAAAACGGCAGTGCGGAGGATGAAGTAGAAATAAAGCTATCTGCCAAAGGCGTTCCCGTATGTATACACCGCTTGACAGCCGATGAAGCCCGAGACTTTTCATTTACACTCAAGGAACCTCGTCCGTGGTGGCCCCGTCCTTATGGCGACCCTTTTTTGTATGACGTATGCATCCAGTTGCTGCATGGTGGCGCAACCGTGGATAAAAAGGAGTTTCATTTCGGATTGCGCATCGTAGAACTGCAACAGAACTATGAGGATGGCGGACGCAGCTTTTTGTTTCGAATCAATGGCCGACGGCTGTTCCTCCGAGGCGCGAACTGGGTGCCCTTGAACTGTATTTACGCCGAGATTCGTTCCGAGGACTATGATCCTGTGTTTGCCCGCGTGCTGGATTCCAATCTGTCTATGTTGCGGATTTGGGGCGGCGGTATTTATGAATCGGAACATTTTTTAGATTTGTGCGATAAGCACGGCATTCTGGTTTTCCAGGACATGATGCTTGCCTGTGGAATTTTCCCTCAAGACGAAGCATTCCTTCGTCTGGTGTATGAAGAAGTTTCCGAGGTTGTGCGGCGAAATTACAATCGCGCTTGCATTGTGATGTGGTCTGCGGATAATGAGCTTGACGAGGCTTACCGCTGGTATGACAAGCTGGAAGAATTCCCCACAAACCGAGTCAACCGCGAAGCAGTCCAGCGTGCGGTTCTTGAAAACGATACTTCCCGTCCATTCCTTGTCAGCTCGCCGTGCAGCCCCTTTCCCGAAGAACCGGGCGCGGAGGATCCCAATTCGGATTTACAGGGCGATATGCATTTATATCTGACACGCTTCAAAAAAAGCGATGAATACTATTATAAAAAAATTCTGGATTACAAGCCGCGCTTTATGAGCGAATACGGATTCAGCAGCCTTCCAGCAGAGCCCTCGTATTCTCGCTTCAACTTCAGACACGGTACATTGGATTTGACACGGAATCCTTGGCTGGCACAATTGGATTGGCTTTCCTCCATCGGCAAGACCAACGATACAGAGGCCCTCATTTATTATACACAGTTTACGCATGCACAAGCGCTCAAATACTGGATTGAGTATCTGCGATCGCTCAAGTGGCACTGCGGCGGTTCTTTATACTGGAAATTCAATGATCCCATTGCGCCGAACCGAGAAGATATGTTGTTCCCCTCTTTGATGTCATCGCTGGATTTTTATGGCCTACCCAAAATGGCGTATTACTACGCTCGGCGTGCCTATGAGGATCGTGTACTCTGCTTCCGCGAGCAGACAGATGGCAGCCTGATAATATATGGATGCTCTGAAACTACTGACGATTTGGACGGAGAACTGGAGGTGAGATTGACCACTTATGAAGGTAAGGTCCTGTGGAATCTACGTCAGGATGCTTGCCTGGCTGCCGACAGCGCTGTTCCGCTTGCCATCGTTCCGAGTGCTGTCCTATCTGCAGTACCTTCATATTGTTGCTATCTGGCCGCCGTATTCAGTGATGAACGCTGCAGCAGATTAAAAAACATTTTTCATCTGACGGCGATTGGGGAATGGGATCACGTCGCTTTGCCTCAGGCTGCATTGCATGTTGATATCCATATGGTCTCTTCCTGTGAATTTGAACTGATTATTGATACCGATGTTTTTGTACAAGATGTTGTTATTGAAGCACTAGATTGCGATGTATACTATTCCGATAATGCGTTTTGCATGGAAAAGGGCGAACGTACTGTCATACGTGCGCGGATAGCGAACAATGTTCCTGATTGGCTGTATGTGCGGGTACGCGCCTGTAATGCAAAATCAATTTGTTTTGGCTTAGCGCCGAAAGGGGATTGCAATGAAGTTTGATTTAATTGACTGGAGCGCACAGGATCTGCACTGTTTCGATGAACTGGCTCCTCTGCTGCACACGGAACGCGGCTCTGGCGGACTTCCGCTACGGTTACGCAAAGCTGACACACCAGGCTGTATGATGCAGAATGGAGAAGCCACGGTGTTGTATTCTGTCCGTGCCCAGATTTGGCGCGAACTCGGTATCTTGTGCGGTGAGGCGGAACACAGCGACAGTTTTTTTAAAAAGGAAGTTCCCTGTTACAAGGATTTGGGGGTGATGCTGGATTGTTCCCGCAACGGTGTGCTCACCACACAAACAGTCGAGGAATTGATTCGCCTGTTGGCGCTGATGGGGTACACCTCGCTTCAACTGTATACCGAAGACACCTACCGTATCGATGGGCATCCCTATTTTGGCTACCAGCGCGGCGCCTATTCACGGGACGAATTGATGCAAATGGATAAATATGCAGCGATGTTCGGAATCGAACTGGTGCCCTGCATCCAGACACTAGCTCATCTGGAGTGTGTGCTGCGCTGGCAAGAGTATGCAGACGTGCGTGATATCGATAATATTTTGCTGGTGGATGAGCCAAAAACCTATGAACTCATTCGTGACATGTTTTGTCAAATGGCCAAAAGCCTGCACAGTCGGCGCATTAACATCGGCATGGACGAAGCACATATGCTTGGCTTGGGAAAACATCTGGAACGGTATGGTTACCAGGACCGGATGCAGATTATGCTGCGCCATTACCGTCGTGTAATAGATATTGCACACGAATTTGGATATGAACCGATGATGTGGTCTGATATGTTTTTTCGCCTGGCAACACATGGTGAGTATTATACCGATGGAGAACTTGTAGTGGATCCTTCCATCCGAAATATCGTAGGCAACGATGTAACGCTGATTTACTGGGATTACTATACACTAGAGCAGGAAAAATACGATCATATGTTTGACAGCCACAAAAAGATCTGTGACAAGCTGGCCTTTGCGGGCGGTGCCTGGAAATGGGAGGGGCTTTGTCCCAATTCCTGGTATAGTCAAGCGGTGGCACCGGTGGCACACCGTAGTTGTTGCCGCAGCGGAATACAGCAGGTGATTATCACTGCATGGGGTGACAACGGAGATGAATGTTCCCTGTATTCGGTTCTTCCGGCCTTTTTACAATGGGCAGAATTATGTTATAATAACAACGATAATGATGAGCTTCTTGAAGCTCGTTTTCGCACTTGTACAGGCGGTTCGTATCGAGATTTTCTCCACCTGGGTGACGCTTCTGTCATGCCGGACAACCCTCCTCCGGGCCGTTGCGGCGTAAACCCCACTCGCGCCTTGCTGTACCAGGACCTTTTGGGCGGCTTATTCGACGCCCATGCAGAGTATTCGCAGGCAGACTATCTGCGGGCTTGCGCTCGCCGCATGGAAAAGTGCCGGGATCACGCGCCACAGCGTTGGCAGTATTTATTTGAAACACAACGTATTCTGGATGGCCTGTTAGCTGAGAAGTGTACATTGGGGCTGGATATCCGCAGCGCATACGCCAAGCGCGATGCCAACGGACTTCTAAACTGCCGGAAACGCGCTCTGGCACTTTTACCTTGTATTGAAGCTCTGCTGCACGCAGTAGAAGAGCAATGGTTGCATGAAAATAAAATTTTTGGTCTGGACATATTGCAGCTGCAATTGGGAGGCCTTAAAGAGAGAGTTTTGTTTGCGGCACGCCGTTTACAAGACTTTGCCCAAGGGCGCTTCGAGAGGCTGGAAGAACTGGATGAGCCGCCGCTTCCATTTTATGGAAGCCAATGCACCGATAAAGCGGTGGTGTCTCCTGCCTGGCGCAACATCGTTTCAGCGGGCAATCACTGAATCTATTTCATCACTGGAAGGTGTGATCTGAGTGAAGCAGCTGCCGCTTTATGAACAAGTCCACAAAATGATTTTGAAACAGATTGATACCGGAGAGTATCCGCCCGGTGGACGGCTGCCATCTGAAAAAGAGCTTGAAAAACTTTATCATGTTAGCCGTATTACCGCCCAAAAGGCCATGAATCTTCTTGCAGAAGATGGCCGTATCGTACGTTTACCAGGCAAGGGATCGTTTGTAATCGACAATGCCGCGGGTATATCCAGCGCATCGGCAGAGAAACAGCCCTTAATTGGGTTGATATTGGATGAATTCAGCCCAAGCTTTGCTTACCATATTTTGCATAGCATTCAGTCCGCCTGCGAAGAAGAAGGCTATAGCATGGTGTTGCGCTGTTCCAGTGGCAGTTTGGAACGCGAAACGAAAGCGATTGAGGATTTGGTGGCACTGGGAGTGCAGGGCTTGATTATCATGTGCGTCCACGATGAAAATTACAATGAACGTATTCTCCAGTTGGTTCTTGACAAATTCCCGGTTGTTACGATTGATCGCCAGCTCAAAGGACTGTCTGTACCGTTCGTAGGTACAGATAATGTTAGTGCTGCACGGGAACTCACCTGCAGCCTTTTAAAGCAGGGCTTTCGCAGTATTGCTCTGGTACGGCCCAAGGCACATGAAACCGTTACCTTGTTGGACAGGCAGAAAGGGTTTCAACAGGCCTTCAATGATTACGGTTTGGTTGCAAACGAATCGCTGTGGATCACAAATCTTCGCTCTTCTTTGCCTGAAAGTGCAGGTGAAGCTTATTGGAAGCAGGATATTTCTATAGTTGATGAATATCTGCGTACACATCTTCAAACTGAGGCTTTCATGGTCAGCGAATACACGCTGGCCCGTATTTTAAAGTATTGTTTGCAGAAGGCCGGACGATATCGTGATGACATGATTGCTTGTTTCGATAGCCCTGAATCTTTTTTAGAGGAAGCTGAATTCACTCACGTTGCGCAGGACGAAAACGCAATTGGTAGAACAAGCATGGAACTGCTGCTCAAAACGATCCGGGGACAAGAACATCCATCAGCGGTTTTGGTGCCATATCAAATTATTCAACGACATGAACGGAATTGGGGGTAAAGCGGGTATGGAAATACCCGAGATTTTAAAACAGAAGGTCTCTGAGCTGGAGGAGTATTACCTTCGCTGGATGCCAGAGGTCGCACCGCTTGTGCGGCCCTGTTTCTTAAATACAATTGAAACTACGGTTAAACATATTGACGATGATTATTTTGTCATCACCGGCGATATACCGGCAATGTGGTTGCGGGATTCCGCTGCACAAATTACACATTATGTGCGCTACGCATCTGGAGACAAGGCTTTGTTGCATATTGTGGAGGGCGTGTTGCGCCGTCAGGCGCACATGGTTCTTATAGATCCATATGCCAATGCTTTTAATGAGCATCCAAACGGCCACTGCTTCGCACGCGATTTAACTGAGATGCATCCATTTGTGTGGGAGCGCAAATACGAGGTAGATTCCTTGTGTGCCCCTATCTATCTGCTGCATCACTATTGGAAGACTACTGGATTGACTGGTGCGTTCGATGCCCAGACATACGCCATGTTGGTGCGCATTTGCGAGGTATTCTCGCTTGAGCAGCACCACGAAAATTCACCTTATTCTTTCGAACGCCAGAATTGTGTTGAAACAGATACGCTCCCCTGCGCAGGGCGGGGAACACCTGTTGGTTATACCGGAATGACTTGGTCCGGGTTTCGTCCATCAGATGATCGATGTGTCTATGGCTATTTAATTCCAGCGCAGATTATGGCTGTGAAGGCATTAAAATATGCGGCTGAAATGTTACGTGTTATTTATCTTGATGACGTAGAGGCCACAAAGTGCATTGTCCTTTCCAATCAAATTGAAACCGGTATACAGCAATACGGCATTGTGCGACACCCCCTGTTTGGGGAAATTTATGCTTATGAAACCGATGGTTTGGGAAACTATCTACTTATGGATGATGCGAATTGTCCGAGTTTGCTGTCACTTCCGTATCTTGGATACACTACGCCAGAAGATAAAATTTACAGTAACACCCGTGCCTTCATTTTGTCAGAGCAAAATCCGTTTTATTACAGTGGGAAAGTTCTCCGTGGCGTAGGCAGCCCGCATACTCCATCCAACCATGTATGGCCGCTTGGCATTATAATGCAGGCGCTTACCAGTTCCAATCCGGGAGAGATACGCAGTTGTATCACTCAACTGACGTTCAGCCACGCTGGTACAGGATACATGCATGAATCTGTCCACGTGGATATTCCTATGCGCTATACCCGATCCTGGTTTGCATGGGCCAACAGCCTGTTCAGTGAATTGTTGATTCGCACAAGCGAAACGGGAATTCTCGAAAAGTGAGCGCATACCGCATCTGTTTTACATTTCCGAGTTCAGGTTTACCAGTATGTAATGCCCCAGCGCTGGCGGGATACGCCGGATATCCTGCTTATCCCGCACCAGTGTACTGGCCGCCAGTTTCTTTGGCGCCACCTGGCTCCAGCCAGACGTCGATGTATTTTGCCAGCGTGATGCTCCGGCCCACAGGCTCACCGGGAGTGTGCTTCACCTCCCGTTCGTAAAGAATCGCCAGTTATCTGCCTGTGGTATATCCCCGGCGCAATGAGATCTTGGGCAAAGCGTTTTGCGGAAGCCTGCTTGATATTTTTTGTAATGCTCATTTTGGGGTACTGGGAATCGCCCCGCTTGTTCAGGGACAACGTAACAAAAATCTTTGCTTTTTCGGTTTCTCTGCCTCCCTTCCCTCCTTTTTTTTGCCCGTCCAAATAGGCATCATCAAATTCAACAACGCTGGAAAGCACATGGGTGCGCTCCCTCTGCTCCATCGCTGAACGCAGCCCCCGAAGCATTCCTCAGGCCGTTTTGTAGGTCACCCCAATCAGATTGGCCAACTGAATTGCGGAGATACCACGTTTATCCGGAGCCATGACGTATATGGCGAGAAACCACTTTGTCAAACAAACATGGCTGTGGTGCATAACCGTTCTTGCAGTTACAGAATTCTGGCGTTGACAATAGGTGCATTGATATTTCCCGTTTGACAGCAAACAGCCATGTTTGTGCCCAAACTTTGGACAGACAAAGCCCTCCGGCCAGCGCTTTGCGGCCAGATTAGTTTCGGCAGTGTTCTTCTGTCCAGAAACGATCCTAGAACTCTCGCAGCGTAAGTTTCTTTTTCTTCAGCGAAATGCTTTTCCTCCCTTTTGCGTTTCATTCCTGAATTCTACACCGTTTGCTGTACCATATTGCGGGCTTTTGGATGGTTTCTTAAAAGGAATAACCACATTCCAAAATATATTTTATATCAAAAATCGCTCCAAAAGTTTTCTGGAGCGATTTCTATATGTATCATATTTTTCTATACAAACTCAATTTCCCTCATCACGATTTTGTTCTCCCAGTGTGTATTCACACTGGTGATATTGATTCGTACAGCCTGTGCAACAACCGGTTCAGCAAGCGGTACCAAAACGGTTTCACCTGCCTCGTTGTCGCCCGCAGAGGTCCATGGAATCGTATACTCCACGCCTTCATCGGCCCAAGCTCCGGTCTGAGTGTCCCAAAACGATAACGTACAGCTTCGGATTCCCTGCCCATTTCCGTAATTTGCCGAAAACCGGATACCGTTTACTGTTTTTGTTTCTTCAAACCGAAAGGAGATATATCCTCCCTGCGGCATCGGTTCCATCGTTTCCGTCCAGCAGGACGGCGTACTGGAGGTATCTCCATCAAACAGGTTCTCAATTCCTTTCGGATTCAGGTTGGTATCCCACGGAGCAGGCCTTAACGTCAACACGGGCGCTTGGTAACCCGGAGCGTCTGCAGAAAGATTCGGCGTAATTCCCTCCAGCATCACCGTTTCACCGTGCCGCAGCCGGGAGTATTGTTCCTCGCTCAGTGCAGGCCAGCGTACAAACTCCTGTGTTTTCACTCCGTCGTTGTAGAGCACATTTACATACGACCTTACCCCGGGAAGATGCGCTTCCGTGAATATTTCACCCTCATGTCCAGCTACGGCGGAAACATATTGCGCCGGACGCGCCGACGGCAATACCATGACCTCCTGGGCCTCGACCTCGGCAATGGCGAGCTGCTCTTTCGGCAGCGCCTGCCCGCCTGGAACAAGTTTGTATACCCGGACATAATCAATGTCAAAGGTGTTTGGATATGGTTTGGGCAGCCAGATTCCCGTCCAGCCCCCAGCCCGTTTCTCATACAGCGAGAACAGCTGAAGCACGGGGTAGTCGATGTTTACATTTCTTTCTCCGGTTTTGACCCCATCCACATAAAACTCCATCTTGTCCGGAGCTTCTCCCTGTCCTCCGCCTTCAATCCAGTTAAAGCCGTAAATATGGAATTCCTCGTGAAAATCCATCTGCCTGTTGGTATATGAAAAGCCCCCGCCATCCGGGGCATCCGGGTCATTCCATGCATGGAAGTTGACCGGGACCTTGTGAGAATTATTGCCTAAAATCTCAAAAATGTCGATCTCCGCCGATTCATCCGGCACATCCTCAAATCCCAGCAGCCACCATGCCGCGTGACGGGCTGAACCGGACTGTCCTTTCGCCCGTATTTCATAGTACCCATACTGATTTAAATGTGTGGCCTGCATTTCCACTGGGTTCCGCACAGCATTCGTTCCATTCCAGTTGTGCAGCGCATTCCGGTCCCCGGTAGTAAAGCCGGAAACGACCGTCTCACCGTCATATTCCGGGCACCACGGCTGTGTTTCCGCAAAAATCTGAAGCCGCATCAGCCCATTCTCCATAATATAGGTTGGCTCCGCAAGCTCGGGCTTTTGGGCCCAGGAGGAAAGATACTGAGGCACCCAGCGTGAGTCATCCAGCGTTTCGCCATCAAATTCATCCTGAAAAATCAGCCGGTAGCCCGGCTTATCCACCGGAGGGACATCCGATGCGGAAAAGCCGACATAATCCAAGCCGGGACCATTTTCTCCATCGGGTGCGAAAAAGCGCACGGTATTCACCTGTCCGGGATTCAACGCAACGGGAACCGACATGTTGGCAAAGGTGTTCCAGCTCCCGCTGTTGAAGCCGGAAATCCGGCCTGTTGGGCCGCCATTGATTTGATACAGAAGATCACGTACTTCTCCAGAGCGGTAGCGCAGTTTCATTATATAGTCTGTACCTCCCTGCGGAGTTACCTGTAGCTCCAGGGAATTTGCAGGCCCGTTGTCAATAAAGCTTACTGTCCGCCCTGAATCGCCTATAACGTTCTCCGTCCGCACCGTACCGGTCATAACGCCGTCTTCCGCTTCTACACGCACGCTCCACTCGGAGAACACGGCAAAAGCAGTACCCAGACCAGTCAGCATCACCATTACAAGCGCCGCACTCAAAAAACGGCATATCTTCAATTTCATCTTTACCCTCCTCTGATTGGGCAAAAACCTCTGCGTTTCATCCCACTTATCCTTTTACCGAACCGGCGACTACTCCTTCAATGATGCTCCTCTGCATAATCAGATAGAACACCACCAGCGGCAGAGTCGCCAGCACCAGCATTGGGAAAAATGACGTCCAATTGGTGGAAAAGGGGCCTACATTTTTATACACCTCCTGCAATAGCACACCCTTTTTCGGATCCTGCAAAAACAGCAGCGGCGTCATAAAGTCGTTCCATACCGCCAGCGCATCCAGAATGGCGACAGTGGATACGATCGGCTTCAAAAGCGGGAAAATAATGGTCCAGAATGTTCGCAGGACGCCGCAGCCGTCAATATAAGCCGCTTCCTCCAATTCCTTCGGCACCGTATTGATAAATCCCCGGAAAAGAAAAATTGACAGCGGCAGATTGATGCAGAACACGTCAATCACAATTACGCCCGGAAGCGTGTTCATCAGATGCAGCCCCGAAATAATCCTGTACAATGGAATGATGGCGATTTGGAAAGGGACGATCAGCCCCACCATGAATACCGAATACATTCTCTGAAATACTTTGCGGGGGCTCCGTGCAATCACATAGGCGGCCATCGACGAAAAAACAAGCAACAGCCCCACGGCACAGCCGGTAATGACCAGATTATTGCAAAGCGCACGGCCGTAGGCCATCGCGTCCAGCGCTTTGATATAATTTTCCAGGGTGAAATGCTCCGGCAGGCCCAGCGGGCTTGCCGCCGCTTCAGCCGGGGTCTTGAAGGTCGTTATCACCAGATAATAGATTGGCAGCAGCATAGCTGCTCCAATGAGCGCATAAATCAAGTTCAAGCAGATATTTCCTGCCGTCTTTTTCGCCCTTGCGTTTATCATGATATCCTTGCCTCCCAGCGGCTCAGCAGCCATGTGATGACCTTCGTCATGCAGAATACAATTGCAAAGAATATCACGGCGAAAGCACAGGCATAAGCATTGCGCCCGCTGTTGAAGCCTTCACGGATCATAGTGGTCATTATCGTTTCGGTCGCGTAGCCCGGGCCGCCCTTCGTCATGGCAAACACAGCGTCAAACACCTTCAATCCTCCAATCAGGCTCATCAGCACATTGAACGAGGTTGCCGGGTAGAGCAGCGGCAATGTAATTCTCCAAAACATCCGGCCCTTGTCCGCTCCGTCGATTTCTGCCGCTTCGTACAGGCTCCCGTCGATGCTCTTTAAATTTGCGACATAAATTACCATGCTCCATCCAGTCCATTGCCACACCTGCGTGGCCAACACCGAATAGAGAGCAATATTGCTGTCGCCCAGCCAGTTTACCGGCGGAAGATGGAAAAACTGCAGGATATTGTTCAGCAGGCCGTAATCCGCACTGGTCATTATATATTGAAACAAATACCCCACCACCAGAATACTCAAAACTGCCGGCAGAAAAAAAATTGATTTCAAGATATTGGACATGACCAGCTTGCGCGACAGAAGCACCGCAAATAAGATCGCCAATGTATTTTGGATCACTGTGATCAATATGGCATATTTGATGGAGTGTCCGATGGCTGCCATGGTCTTTTCGTCTGAAAACAACTGTGCAAAATTTTTAATCCCTACAATCCGAAGCTCCGGGTTATACACCGACCAGTTTGTTATGCTGTACGCAAAGCTCATAAGCGTCGGTACAATGAACAATAGCATAAATCCTGCAAGAGCCGGCAGGATCATCCACAGGAATACCCTGTCACGATGTTTTGTATTCATCTCGTCTCTCCTTGAAACAGCAAGGGCGGGGCCGGAACAAATACCCCAGCCCCGCCGCCGTAAATCATCCCAGGCTTTCGCGCATCGTATCGTTGATGGCGTCGGCGTCCGCCAGTGCCTGCTCAACGGTTTTGGTGCCTGCCAGCACCTCTTGCAGCGACTTGCCGTACCCCTCTACAATCGGGTTTCCGGAAATCCACGCCGCCGTCCAGGGTGCATATACATTACCCTCCTTAAAGGCGTCGGCACAGTCATTATAAATCTCGCCCAGATCCACATCTACCCCTGTCAAAAAAGAACTTCCGGCATTGTCTTTGATCAGCGCCTGCTGCGCTTCGGGAGTTGCTGTGAATTCCAGAATTTGCTTTACCTCCTCGGGATGCGCTGTTTTGGCATTTACGGCCAACGCACTGCCGGGGCCGCCGACCAGCCAGCCCGGGCCTTCTTCAATACCGGGAATCGGAAACATACCCAGTTCAATGTCAGGGTTCTTTTCCAGAATGGTATTTACGGCCCAAGGGCCGCTCTCCCACATGGCTGCCTTGCCTGTGGCAAACTCGTCCAAAGCCTGGTCATAGCTCAAGCCCAGCATATCGGGAGTGATGCACCCTTCTTCGATCACCCGGCTCCATTCCTCCACATAAGGCGTCCACACATCTGCCAATTTTGCTTCGCCGCTGTTGAACTTTTCATCGAATTCCTTATTGGCCGGATCAGAATAGAATTCATTATTCACCAAACCAATGCTTTGCTTCATCATCGGCTCCCACGACTGGGCACCCATAATCTGGGGCTTGATTCCCTTATCCGTCAGATCTTTATGCAGCTGTATGAACGCATCCCACGTTTTGGGAACCTCCACGCCTGCCTCACGGAACAAAGCCTTGTTGTAAAAAATGCCCTCATACCAGCTCTGCAGGGGATGCGCATAGACCTTACCGTCCACCGTATAGGGAGAAAGCCCTGCCTGGGCATATCTGCTGGTGGCGTTTTCTCCCGTCAGATCCATCAAATATCCGGCGTTCGCCAAAAGGCGCGTTTCGCCGCCCACTTCGATGATATCCGGACCCTGCCCGGCCTGAAGCTGAGAATTCAGCACATTATTGAAGTTATCCAGTGAGACAAATTCATAAGTGATTTTGATGTTGGGGAACGTTTCCTCCAGCAACGCGAGATAAGTAGCTCGTGACGTCTCCGCGTTATAGGCCATCAAACGAATCTCTACCGGCTCAGCTGGAACCGCTGTTGATGACACAGGGTCGGATTTACCGGTGCTGCTGGGAGCGGGTGTTCCTCCGCAGCCCGCAAGCAATGCAGCGGTCATTGCAGCGGCCATAGTAAGTGCCAGCAATTTTTTCTTCATGTGGTTTCCTCCTTTGTTTTCCCGTCCGGTTGCGGGCGGTGCTGTCTCTGTTTTGCTGAGTTCAGTATACCTCTCCGTCCGAAAAAACAAAATCAATTCCATTTCCGACCCATAGCAATAAATTGCGGATTGTTGTCAAAAATTCTCTTATTCCTTTGTGCAGCTTTTCAGCTGCTGCAATTATATTCCGCTGATACCCGCATAAAATCAGACAAAATTATGCTTATTGCCGCTCCAGCACGATAAGGAATGTATCCGGCGCATAAAATTCCAGCACTTCTCCCCTGCTGTGAAGAAGTTTTCCTTCCCAGAGCCACTCGCCCCGGGGTATATACACCTCCCGTGCGGTCTTTCCCTTTTCCAGAACAGGCGCCACCAGCAGTCGGCTGCCCAGCATGTACTGGTCCAGAAGCTGCTCCATACCCTGATGTGGAAATTCATATTCCATATACCGCACCGCCGGTGCGCCGGTACGGGCACATTCACACAGAACCTGTTCTAGATATTCCTGCCATTGTCTGCGCACGGCCAGCTGAGCATGGACTGTTCGCAGCTGGTCGGCGTTCAGAATCCTCCATGGTGCGGCAGAGAACTGGATGACTGGGGTCAGGCAGCTCACAGCGGCATGCTTTAAGAACAGTTCTCTGTCCAGCCGGCCGGCATTTTTTTGAAAGTTCAAGTATTCACCGCCGCCCACAAGATCGGCACAGCCGAACGGATGGCCGGTGATCCCCTGTGCCAGCAGATCCGGTATGAGGGCCGCAAGTCCCGTCTTGCCCCAGCTGTGATCCTTATCACACAGCCTTTGCATGAGCGGCAGGCCGCCGGCTTTCCAGGCAGAACGGTATTCATTTAAAGGATACCGAAGCCCAAATTCCGCCCAGAAATGCGACATTTCATTGGGAATTACAGCTTTCCCTCCACTGTATGCACCCACATAATGGGTCGGGTCTCCGCCGTCAAACTTGAACCCATCCACCCCCAACCCGCGCAGCGCTTCAAGCTGGGTGTCCAGCCAGCTGCAAGCCGGATGCGTGCTGAGATCCACAGCAACCGAAAAGCCATTCCACCATTCGGCAACAAAAGAGCCTCCGGATTCATTTTGCAACAAAAAGCCCTTTTGGACCGCTTCACGGTAGGCTTTGCTGTCCGGCGTCACATAGGGGCAGACCCACAGCATTACCTTAAAGCCCAGGCCGTGCAGGTCCCGCAGCATACCCGCCGGATCTGGGAAACGCCCTTTATGGAACTGCCAGTCTCCATAACACTCTGCCCAGCCGTCGTCAATCATCAGAACACCCGGACGGAAGCCACTGTCCAGAATATTACGGGCATAGCGCAGTACGGCCTGCTGATTCTGGTCAAAGGTCAGTTCGATCCATGTATTAAAAACCGGTGCTTCAAACAGCTCTTTTGCGGGCATTTTTCCACTGAATGGAAAATGCCGCTCCATCGCCTTTTGATAAGCGTCCCTCAGTGTCTGTTTTTCTGCGGCGGCCTGCAAGCTCTGCTCCCCATTGGGGTATAACTCCGCAGTCCCTTGACAGTGGATGTATCCACCGCTGAATTTTACTTCTTCCACTCCATCCAGCCACAGATAGCGTCCTCTGCTGGAGACCAGCAAAGGCATTGCCTGATTGGGCGTAGGGTTGGGTTCCAGCTGCAAATCCGCCTCGCTTCGTTCTCCCAATGGCATCTGCCCGCCCCACGCGGCACATCCCCCATACCAGTATTCCTCTTTTAAAATCTTTATCTCCATCCAATGCGCCTCCTTTGGCCGGGAATTTTCCGGCTGTTTTTATCTATCATACGGAGCGCCTACGCTCAGGACAAGGTAGATTCTTCTCACATCCTTGTACTTTATTATTTTGTTTCGTCTGCCTTCCGGTACTCGTTCGGAGTCATGCCAGTACCTTTTTTGAACAATTTGGAAAAATAGCTGGGATTGTCATAGCCCACCTGGTAGGCAATGGCATAGGTCTTATCCTGTGTGGTCCGCAGCAGCTCTTTGGCCTTTGCCAGCCTGTTATCCGTCAAATACGCCCACAGATTCTGTCCTGTCTCCTTTTTAAACAGATAACAAAAATAGTTTCTGCTCACTCCCAGCGCACTGCAGATTTCCTCCAACGAGAGGTTCCGGTCGTAATTCTCTTGAAGATACGCCATTCCGTCCTGTACCAGCTGGCTGTACACATGCTCTGCCGGTTCTTCTCCCGGCAGGGCTTCCAAAACCTCTTCCATGAATCGCCGCAGTTCATCCAGCGTCGCACAATTCCGCACGCTCTGCGAGGTGACTTTCATCAATTTTTCCTGTAATTCCGGTTTCGTTGACCCAGGGAGGCTCTCCCGAACGGCTTTCACTCCCGCATAACAGAAATCATAAACGAACTCCAAAGAGGACGGCGTGGTGTGGTCCAGACTGGACAGTGCCTCATCAAGGACTTTGCGAGCTTTGGACGGGTTGCTTTCGCGGATCGCATTTTCCATAGCCTTGCGCGCCGCCGCAAGCGCCACCTGATCAAACTCCCCTCTCTCGCAGTTGTAGCCATAGCCCAGAATCACTTCTTCTCCCAGAAAAAAGCTGTATTGATTGAGCCGCTGCAGGAGGTTGAAACTGTTCGGGAGCGTTTCCAAGCCATGCTCGAGCTCAGTAAAGCATACATGGACCTCCATGTGCAGTTCCTGAGTGAAAAAAGCTACCAGCGCTTCCGCGCAATCCAGCAGCGAGACACCGGCATTTAAAAGCACTGCGCACCAGGAGGCGTCAAAGAAATCAAACAGAAGACAGTCACACCAGCAGCGCAGCTGTTCTTCCAGACGCGCCTGCAGATAAGGAAGTTGTGTGTCCAGCTGAAATCTGTTTTCGATGTATGCGTTCATCGAGCTCTCATTCAGCATAAACCCAATCAGCGCATATTGCTCGAAGCACACGCTCAGGCGTCCCGCACTTTTCTGTGCCGCGGCTTTGCCCGCACCGGTGCGCATATAACTGTACAGCGTCAGAAGCTCCTTTTGCCTGTGGGTACTCTCCAGCAGGCGTTGTGTCGCCTGCTGGGCGCCTATCTTGTCTGCGATTTTTTTGATTGCCCGTTCCAGTTCAAATTCATCCACCGGTTTGAGCAGATAGTACGCGCTCCCCAAGGCTATCGCCTCTTTTGCATACTCGAAATCCGCATAAGCACTCACAAGGATAAACTCTGTTCGCGGCTCCATTTCCTTGACACAGCGCAGCAGCTCGATCCCATCCATACCCGGCATCCGGATATCTGTCACCATAAGCTCCGGGCGCAGCTCGCTGAATAAGCGAAGTGCATCCTTCCCGCTTCTGGCTGTGGCTGTGATTTCCACACCATATCGCCGCCAGTCCACAATACTCTCCAGCATACGCACCGAGAGATCTTCGTCATCAACCAGTATTGCGCGCAGCATGCTTCATCCCTCCTTGCCATACGGCAGCGTTAGGACGATACTGGTATTCATACCGTCCCGAGACATCACTCGCAGATCCGCACCGCTTCCGAAGCAGCTTTTCAGCCGTGCCAGCACATTCAGCATACCAATGCTTGTGCCCTGTGCATCCGCCTTTTTCTCATGGAGCATACAGTTCAGTCGTTCCACCTGCTCCGCCTCTATCACCCGCCCGGTATTGGTCACTGCAATATACATCTCTTTTTCATCCAAATCCGCGCTCAATATGATGCGTCCACCTTCCGAGGATATGAAGCCGTGTTCGATTGCGTTCTCTACCAAAGGCTGGATAATCAGTTTCGGTACCAGAAACTGCTCTGCAGCTTCCGGCAGATCTACGGTATACAGGATTTTATTCTGAAAGCGGATATTTTGCAAAGCAATATACGTTCCTGTATACTCAAATTCCCTGGCAAGGGGGACCATGTCGTAGGGATCGTAGACCGAATATGTAAGCAGTTTTCCCAAAAGTGTCGCCACTTTTGAAATCGCTTCTGTGTCTCCGCACACAGCCAGCGCCTTCAGCGACTGCAGTATGTTGTTGAGAAAATGCGGATTAATCTGATGCTGGAGAGCACGCATCTGCGCCTGCACCCGCTGCTTGCTCTCCTCCACAATTTCTGCGGTAAGCTGATCGTTTTTCTTCAACATTTGCGCTGCTGTTTCCGCAATGAGGTCTACCTCCACACTCGCGGTTTTCTTAAAGCAGACATTTTTCTCACCCCGGCCAATGGCGTTGAACTTCTGGATCAAAGCATTCATCGGCACCAGCACGGATCTTGTCAGCAGAGCGGAAACACCCAATACGACCACAAAGGCCGCCAGCATCAGCGCAAGTACAAAGACACGGTTTGCGCTGCGCAGCTCCTGTATACTGTCCAGCGGCATAATACCTAAAATCAGCCACCCCGATATTTCAGAAGTGTCGTTCACCACCAGATATGACGACCGATTCTCCCGACAGGCATCCAGTACAAATGAATGCTTTCCTTCCTCAATATGTTTTGATAGCTCCGCCAGCTGACTGTCCGCCAAGGCTAGTTGAGAGGGAATGTGTACTGGATCTTTGCCGTTGTATACCGCAATCTGCACCTCTCCATCCCGCCCTGGATCCACCAGAATCGGTTCCAAACTAAAATCACACAGCAAATATGCGGTTTCCGCCAGAAAATATTGGCTTGCATTCAAAATTGGGACCACCAGCGATACCGTTTGTTTCTCGCTGCCATTCAGCAGATAGTCCGTTGGATGGTAATTGACAAACCGCATCCGGTTTGTGTCGGTTGCTTCCATGAACCAGGGCTGTTCATCAAAGGCGTAGCCCTGTACCAGAGAGGCTCCATAATAGTACAGATATTCGCCGGAGGGGCCAACAATTATAGCGTTTTTTACATTTTCCAGTACATCAAATTGCTTGATTTTAGCCTCAACTTTCCGCTGGTTATACAGTTCAATGGAATAGTCTACGTCGGGATTGTTCATCCGATAGTTGACTGAGGTGATGATGTCCTGATCCGACACCACGATATACACTACATTGCTCAGCTGTTCAAAATAATTGTCGGCCAGGTCAATGTTGGCCTGTACGATGCGCCGGCAATGGGCGTAGCTCTGCTGCTGATACCTATCTCCGTTGTTGCGCAGCACCAGTATGCCGAATCCGGCTATGATCCCACAAAATGCCAGAGAAAACCAAATCACTAGCTTTTGACGCAATGTCAGACGCATAACTGGCACCTCACATAGAATACAGAAAGTAAAGGAATACACTATATACCATGGCTAAATTTTGTGAAGGACATATCTTACTCATGCTTGTTTGTTAATTATAAAATAATTTCCCCATCTACTCAATGCATTATATTCTATAACTATATTACGGAGGAACTCCTCATTAAAGACCATTAGAGAATCCAGAGGTATTTCAGAACAGATGCCCGGCGCAGGACTTTTATCAGTTTACTGAGTATGCCAGCCGGCGTATCCGTCATCCGAACTCCCCCAATACTCCGTTGTGGTTATATTATCGACCTTTTTGAATTCTGCGTCGGCTGCTGCACGAACAGTTTTCAGGTGCTCTCCCCTCTCATTCAAAACCAATAAATAGTGCTGTGTAATCCCACTCAAGCCGCGCTATCGGTTGAACCCCATCTGACAACAATGGTATTTATTTAAAGGGATCCACTTTTCCTGCTTCAAAGATAGATTAGGCTGGTCCTTTTCAATTCTACCCTCAAAAAAACACTTTTATGGTCAAGATGACATTTTGTGACGCGTTGTATATGGGATTAGCAAAGGGCATATGGCTTATAAATAATCAGAGCTTTGATAACAGAATATTTCATCATAGCCATATCAAGTATACAGCTATTTTGACAATCCGCAAACAATTGGCTCACAATATGATTCTACTTTACTGAACGTAGCAATATAGATATATATCATCCAAAACGGGACTTAGATAATCGTTAATAAGTCCGAAGTTTCCTTTCGCCATGGGCGCAACCCACAACGCCTTTGTTTTGTATCGCATCACCTTTTAGTTCGCCGTTAAGACATTGGTCAAGATACGACCTTTCAAATCTTACATATCTTCTTTGGACCGCATCTTTATCATTCCCTTTCTATGCTATACATCATTTCCAACTGTTTAACCTGATTGTACTACCAAGTTGATAAGGTCCAATAAATTGCGCAAATTGAATAGAGGATAAAAAGAGACATGGTTT
>OGYH01001393.1_pt1 | contig 22670 bp, 15 predicted proteins | sample 1576511 | NCBI WGS metagenome assembly OGYH01 (sample SAMEA3541522, study PRJEB24748) | human gut metagenome | biome: human gut; feature: human-associated habitat; material: faeces | place: China | collected 2012
TCCGGGTGCTAAAAATTTCGTAGAGTAATCTACTCCACGAAATACGCTTTCTTTTTCTATTCTGAACTTTTCTCTTTTTCCCCATACACCTCAAAGAAACTGTCCCGGATTATAAATACAATTTTTTCCACACGGCTGACCATCAAAGATTTTCTTATTCAATTGATCGATATATCTCCCTGCCTCTTTTTCTTCTCTTTGATTCCCCTCCAGAAACCCCAGCGCAGCCTTCAGATTCCGAATATCCCGGATCATATCTTCCACATAATTTCCTCGTCCAACCAGTTTCAGATGAGTAATTCCTGCTGCCTCCAGCTGTGGCAGCGCACACAACGCACATCCACTCTTCCCACAGAGATATTGTTGCTCTTCTATCTCCAATGTTCTTTTTATCACTCGTTCCATACGCTCTTCCATCTCAGCATCTCCCCAGTAAGTTGTCCTGCACAGATACCCTATCTCGTCACAGTGAAGGGAATTGCAGAATGCTCCTGTGAACTGACACAATTCGTTCAATGCAAAGGCCTCGAATTCCAGTCTTTCTGTATTTACAGCTTCTATCATCTGCCGCATCGATGCAACTGTATTTTTCCTGTGGAAGATGATCCTGTTGATTCCCATTTCCCGGAAAACTTTGATTGCCTCCCGGTTCATTTCTCCAACTTCGCCGCTGAGATGGATCTTACAGGATATGCCTTTCTGTCTCAGGTACAAAACCAATGCCGGATCAGCAAAGATGAAGCTGTCGAATCCGATTTTCATACACTGTTTCACAATATCTGCAATCTCTTCATATTGTTCCGGAATATAATAGAGAGAATTCATCGCGATATGCACCGGCTTTCTATACTTCCTGATCATTGCTGAGAGGATCTCTAATTCACTGAAAGAACCGAGTTGCACATTATAAGCCAGCACTTCCCTGCGGTTCAGTGGAAGTACGGTTCCGTATTTTTTTGTCCAGTTGTATGGCACATATCCGCAGAACAATTCGTCTGCTCCTGCCTGGACATATGGAATATATTCGTCTACAGAGCCAAGTCCTGCAACAATTTTCATCCTTCGCTCTGCTTTTTCTTTTTCATTCTGTTTTCTTTTCTGTGTCTCCATTCTTCCATCATCCTTCTGTTTTTCACATTTCACAATAGATTGACCACAAGGCGGTTCCATTTTATTCCGAGTTCTCTCTTCAACTGCTCCGGTTCATCTAACAGATGTTTATCCAATGCGAACAGACTGTTGTATTTTCCCTTCATATATAAATGCTTTGGATAGAAGAAGCTATGTTCCAGACACGGTGCCGGACATTCTTGTCTCTCCCTTTGTTTTCCACGTTCACCGTGTTCCAGTACAGCGCAAAGTGTACAATAGCTCGACGTATTTGTCTGATAGAACGGCACGTGTAGATGGTTCTGTATCTTTTGCGGTATTTCCTGTGTATAGCCGCAGCTTTCCCACTCATAACAGCTGATTCCGAAGCTTTCTTCCAGATAGGTGCGATAAAATCCTGCACTCAGATTATTCTGTTCCAACAGCGTCTTATCTCCCATCTTGTAGGACATTCTCGGATCTTTCTTCCGCTTATTTAAGAGCGTCCCAAGACACGGGATCAGATGTTCTGTCCGCTTCACAAGTTGTGCCAGTCCCCAATCATTGACTACAACCTCAAGTCGTTTCTTCTCCGCCCCGGAAGTCTCCTGTTGTTCACACCACTCATCCAGGCGTGTCAACAGCTGTTCTGTCTGTGCAAGCCTGTCTTCCCGAATAAAGGAAAAGGCAACGGTCACTTCTATCCGTTCTTTATCTGCTTTCTCAAGAAGTGCAAAGAACTGTTCTTCTTTCGGAAATAGATGTGGACAGAATTGATTGCCTAGATACAACCGGTCCGGTTGTCTTCCCAGGATCCGCGCATCTTTGATTCCATGCTGCTGCCAGTATTCTTTCATGAACCGTTCAATCGGTCTGGTCAGATATTGTTCGTATAGTTTCGGCTGATCCAGTTCTACCGCTAATTCTGCCGGCAGATTTTGGAAGATCTCCGCATTCTGAAACCACGCTTTATTTTGTTCTGTTTCATTCTTGAAATGTTCCTCTTCTTCCTGCGCGGGATAACCGGTCATTTCTTGCGCCAGATGTGCATCATCCTCTTCCAGCTTGAGTGAAATGTATCGGCTGTATTCGACACAGAGCTTCTGAAAGGCTTCTTTATAATCTTCCTGTACTGTGAAAATATCATAGGCTTGATAGAATTCAGTCTGTTCCCCGGCCTCTGTCTGAAAATGACGAATTTCAATCTCCCGATACTCTGCCTGATCCATCTGATAGAAGCAGATCTTGAATACTTTCGGATAAATGTTCTGCTCTGCTTTCCCTCTCCTGCAAAGCCGGATGCGGAATCCTTCGGATGAAATCTCTGTCAGGCGGACTTCTCTTTGCCTCTCTTCTATTGAATCTTCTGTCATAACTCCGGCCAGAAGACCATATGGAATCATCTGAATTCCTTTGATCCTTCGCTTTTTCATTTGCTTCCTCTCTCTTTTACAAAATCCTTTCCTTAAAAAATCGTGCTGTCAGCAGAACTCTCCGCCGACAGCACGATTCCTATACTTTTTACTTATATGATTCTATTAGATGTTCAGAAGATCACTGAATACTCTCAGGGCTCCGTCTGTCTCATGTGCAAGTACGCGTTTTGCAAGGACTTTACCGAGCTGAACACCTTCCTGATCGAAGCTGTTTACATTCCACAGGAATCCCTGGAACATAATCTTGTTCTCGAAGTGAGCAAGCAGTGCTCCGAGAGATGCCGGTGTTAACTGCTCTCCGATAATGATGCTTGAAGGACGTCCTCCTTCGAAGTTCTTGTTACGATTCTCGTCTTCTTTACCACATGCAAATGCTACGATCTGAGCAGCTACGTTCGCGCAGAGTTTCTGCTGGCTTGTGCTGTCCTGGATCACAACATCTGTACCGATCTGGCTGTTCTTGAATCCTACGAACTGAAGCGGCACAATATCTGTTCCCTGGTGAAGGAGCTGATAGAAGGAGTGCTGTCCGTTTGTTCCAGGCTCTCCGAAGATAACCGGTCCTGTTACATAATCAACCGGCTCACCAAAACGGTTTACGGATTTTCCGTTAGACTCCATATCCAGCTGCTGCAGATGTGCAGGGAAACGGCTCAGTGCCTGGGAGTATGGAAGTACTGCTGTGCTTGGGTATCCGAGTACATTTCTCTCATATACACCGATCAATGCATCGAGCATCTCCGGGTTCTCTTTGATATTCTTATTGAGGGACAGTTTATCCTCAGCTGCTGCTCCGTCAAGGAACTGTGCAAATACTTCCGGTCCGAATGCGAGGGAAAGTACTGCTCCGCCAACTGCTGATGTAGAAGAGAAACGTCCTCCGATATAGTCATCCATGAAGAAGGCTGCAAGGTAATCCTCACTCTTTGCAAGTGGTGAAGTCTCACTTGTTACTGCAATCATATGCTTGGATGCGTCAAGTCCTGCGTTCTTAAGAGCATCCTTAACAAAGGACTCATTTGTCAGAGTCTCAAGTGTTGTTCCTGACTTGGATACAAGTACGAAGATGGAATGAGCAACATCTACAGAATTCAGAACTGCTGCCGCATCATCCGGGTCAACGTTGCTGATGAACCTTGCTTCCATCTTGAATGTATCATTCTTCTTTGCCCAGTTCTCAAGTGCAAGGTACATTGCGCGAGGACCGAGGTCACTTCCGCCGATACCGATCTGAACAACTGTTGTAAACTTCTCTCCGGCACCATTTGTGATCTCACCTGCATGTACTTTGTTCGCGAACTCAGCAATCTTCTTCTGCTGCTCTACATAGAAAGTACGCTTGTCAACACCGTCAGCCTCAACAGCATCTCCGAGCTGTCCGCGTGTCATGTGGTGAAGTACGAGACGCTTCTCTCCTGTGTTCACAACTTCTCCGTTGTAAAGTGCTTCGAACTTCTCTGTCAGCTGTGCTTCTTCTGCCAGTTTCTCAAGAGCTGCGAGAACTGTGTCATCCACTTTCTTCGCTGCATAATTGTATGCTAATCCTTCTGCCATCGGAACACTGTAGTTCTTCACACGCTCTGCTCCGTTCTCTCCGGTCATCACTGCTGCGAGGTCTACACTTTCTATCTTCTCAAGTTCCTGATAAGAAGTAAGCTTATCCAAATTGTTCCAGGTAATCATCGTTGATTCCTCCTTCATAAAATAAAGTTCATATCCGGCTGTCGGGTTCAGTATCTTCTGACCGGCAGACCATCCATTTCATAAAAATACTATTGTTAATTTCTCAACAATCAAGTTCATTATACAATCAATCCGGTGCAAATTCAACCCACAAACGATATTATCAGATTGCTGTTCGCACATCGTATAACCGGTAATATTATCAGAGCAGCTCCGCAAACAGACGTAAGATCAGCTGTCCGAGTCTTAAGCCCGCACTTCTTCCTTCTTTATACTGCTCGGTCACTTCTCTGCTTTCTCCCATCGTGCGGATCAGATCATCCCGGATCTCCAGCACTGCGTCGCAATCTGCCAGGAAGCATCCATTCTCAAAGTGATGGTACAGACTACGGTAATCGAGATTGATTGTTCCGCAGGTCGCCATTTTATCATCTGCCACACTCATCTTCGCATGACAGAATCCCGGTGTCCACTCATAGATACGGACTCCATGCTTAACCAGATTATGATAGAAGGAACGGGTCACACTGTAGACCATCTTCTTGTCCGGGATACCCGGTGTTATGATACGCACATCAACACCACGCTTTGCTGCCAGTGTGAGTGCATGTGTCATCTCGTCTGTAATGATCAGATACGGAGTGATAAACCAGCAGTATTTCTCCGCTTTGTTCGCCATACTGATATATACTTCCTCGCCTACCTGCTCTCCATCCAGAGGACTGTCTGCATATGGCTGGACATAACCACGCTGTTGTGCATGGTATGCATAGTTGATCACATATTTCTCCGGTACAAGTTCTTTTGACTTTACATTTCCGGCTGCATTCCACATTTCCAGAAATGCTACTGTCATAGACTTGACCGCATCTCCTTCCATACGGATCCCGGTATCTTTCCAGATTCCATACGGATGTGTGATGTTGAAATACTCATTCGCCAGATTGTATCCACCTGTGTAAGCAACCTTTCCGTCAATTACAGTAATCTTCCGGTGATCGCGATTGTTCAGGAACATATTCAGTCCCGGCAGAATCGGGTTAAATACACGGCATTTGATTCCTAAAGATTTCAGTTTTGTTGCAAAATCCATGTTCACAAACCAGATTGATCCCATATCATCATAGAAGATACGGACTTCTACGCCTGCTTTCACACGGTCTTCAAGTACCGTCTGAATCCTCTGCCATGCCTCTTCGTCTTCGATGGCATGATACTCCATAAAGATGAACTTTTCTGCCTTTGAAAGATCCTCCAGCTGTGCATCCAGCCCTTTGATCGCCTCATCATAATATGTAACATCTGTGTTCTGATAAACCGGGTAACAAGAGTAATCCGTCAGATAAGAAGCAATTGCCCCCGCCTGCGGATTCTCTTTTTTCATCCATTCAAGAATCTGTCTGTTATCCGGAAGATATGGGAGCAGTTTTTTATCAATCTCTTCATATCTTGCCCGCATCTTCTTCGTGCTTCCGTTCAGACCTACGAGAAGATACAGACTCACACCAAGAATCGGGAATGCAAGCATCAGTATGATCCATGGCATTTTCATCGATGAAGTCTTATCCATGCTGTAAAGTCCAAGCACAAGAAAGATTGCCACGATTCTTGTTACCCAGTCAATAATGGTTGCGTATTCACTTACCTTTGTGAACAGAAAGAGAAGGAATACAATCTCCAGCAAGATAGATACTGCTGTGAAGATCAGCCTCTTTGTTCCGTTCTCTGTCTTTTTCTTTCCTTCGAATGTACTGCTGCTCAAATCTACATGCCCCTTTTCTCTTTTCCTTTTAATAATTGCTATTTTCTCTTTGCATAGAAAGACGGAGAATCCGATCACTCAGATTCTCCTGACTCTTTTAATTAACACATACTATAACAGATATGGAAGGAAATTGAAACAAGTATTTTCTTTTTCCACTGTTTTTTTATTCATGTCGCAGTGCCTCGATTGGATTCATATTCGCTGCTTTCACGGACGGGATCAATCCGAAAATAATGCCGATCAGTGTAGAAAACAGCACTGCGATCACAATCGAAACTCCGCTGATTGCCACCGGAACTGCTGAGACTTTGGATATAATGTACGCAAGTGCGATTCCTCCAAGAACACCTATAATTCCTCCAAGCAGTGTCAGTACCGCTGCCTCTGTCAGGAACTGTGTCAGAATTCTGCGCTTTCTCGCTCCGAGTGCCTTCTTTAATCCAATCTCGCCGGTACGTTCTGTAACCGACACGAGCATGATATTCATAACTCCGATTCCACCAACTAACAGGGAAATGCTGGCAATCCAGATCAGCTGCTGATTTGTCGAGTTGCTGATCTCCTGGATCTGTGTTGCCTGTTCTAACAGATCTTCTCCTTTGTATTTCACGGTATCATCTGAAACTGTCAGCATAGCATTTAAAATATCTGCGGCTTTCTCTCCTGCCGCTGTCATATCATCTGTACTTTTTGCACGCACGACAAGGTTCTGCGGTTCGTCATACTGGTAAATGACCGGCCATACTTGATCCGGAATAATGATCTTTCCACTCTGGTCATCTGACATGTAGCGGTAGTAATCTTCCATTGAGTTGATCACCGGCTGGGACTCTGCTTTCTTTGCAACCATTCCAACGACAACAAAAGGCTCTCCTTTAATCTCGATCGTTCTTCCGATCACATCTGCATTGTCGAATAAACTTGCCGCTGTTGTCTTATCTATCAAGGCTACTTTTCGTCCTTCGGAATAATCTTTGTCTGTTAATCCTCTTCCTTTGGTTACCTGATATCCGTAAACATCCAGGTAATTTCTGTCAATTCCAAGAATCACGCTGTTACTTAATGACTTTGCGCCGCGGTAAACTGCGTCGTATTCATTTCTTGTATGATATAAAGACGCTGTCTCCACTTCCGGGAGTTCAACGACCTCCTGCAGTGTCTCGTCTGAGATCTCCGGCACTCCGTCCGGGAGTGACTGATACTGCAGATCGATCGGCCAGTCACCCTGATAGAGCTGTACATTTACCGCGTCATTTCCTGCACCGACCAGATTCTTCTTAATCTGTTCATTCGTTCCTTTGATCGTGGACACAATTGCTATAATGGAACCGATTCCTATGATGATTCCGAGCATTGTGAGCGCAGATCTTAATTTATGATTCCAGATTCCCTGAAACGCCAGTCTGATGTCTTCTAACATAATGGCACCTCACTCTCTTTCATTTTGATACTGTTCAGTCTTCTTAATAATAGTCGTACAGGGTATCTGCTTCCTGTGTCTTTGCGCCTTCTTTGACATCTCTGCCGTAAGGGAACGCGATCAGGTCGTCCATTGTGAGGCCGGAGGTGATCTCCAGTGAATTGTACATATTTTTGCCAACCTCTACATACTGTTTTGTTAATCTGCCGTTATCGCCCCGCTTGTAGACATAATAGCGGTTTCCTTCCTCGCGGACAAACATTTTTTCAAGATAGATCGATCCATCACTACCTGTTGCAATTCCATCCATCGACAGATTCACAGACTCACCATTCGAGAGATTTGCGTCTCCGTGGATCACGAGCGTGAACGGATAGAAGGACTGATTCTGGTTCTCTCCTGTGGAATAATCGCTTACCGGTGAGTTGCCAACACCGGTAACTGTCGCTTCGTAGGATTCTCCCGACTGCCAGGACATTACAGTCGCAGTCATTCCTTCTTTGATCTGATCAAGCATTGTCTCTCCGACTCTTCCGGTCACATAGAAACCTTCTTCTCCGACAACGCTAACAACTGGTTTGTTCTCATTCTTTGCAGACGCTTCGTCAGTCGCTTCTTTGACTACACCTTCTACCGTACTTTTGATCACGCCGTCCCCGACCTTTTTCTTCAGCTTTTTCAGTTCCAGTTCAGCGGATCTCCTGGAAAGATCCAGATCTTTGATCTTCTGCTCTTTCTCCTTGATTTGCTTCGTCACTTCTTCCTTTGACGGGAGGTCCGGGGTGTCTGGGATAACCGGATCTTCTGAAATATCCGGTTCCGGAGTTGGCTCTGGTTCTGGAGTTGGCTCTGGTTCCGGAGTTGGCTCTGGATTTGGAGTCGGCTCCGGGTCTGGAGTTGGTTGTGGATCCGGTATGACTACCTGTCCTGTTTTTCCATCGAGGATCCAACAGGATAAGAATTTTGTCGGCGCTTCTGCGTTATCTACTACATCAAAGGCACACACTTGACCCTCTTTTAATACTTTGAGCATAAACGGTGCATTTACGGCTGCCCCCGGTGCACAAAGATAACGATACGGTTTTTCCATTGTTCCGTCTGCATCTTCTTTATTATAAGGAACAGAATCTAATGTAATCTCACTGTAAACCTCTTTTCCCTTTAATGCTTCAGGAAATGGACGCTCAATTGCGGAAGACGGTACATCGTCTTTTTTATTATCATCTTTGGATGTATCGTCTTTTGTATTATCATCTTTCGAAGCATCGTCTTTTGAGGTATCATCTTTTTTGTTGTCGTCTTTTGTCGTATCATCCTTCGAGATATCACCATCCGGTTTTTTATTTTCATCCTCTTTTGATGTATTAAGAACAGTTGTCTTTACAGCACTCATCTTCTGTACAGTTGGCTGTTGTTCTCCATCTGCGCTTGTCTGCACGACGGATGCCCCTGTATCTGCCTTCGCGGTCTTCGTCCCCTTGAGTTGGGTGATCTCTTTCTGCAGGTTCTGAATGTTCAGGTCAATCCCCTGAATCTGCATTTCTTTCATCTCAAGCTCCAGGGAAGAAAGTGTCGTGTCGTATGCCACAAGACGGTCTCCAACTTTCACCGTATCCCCGGCTTTCACGTAAACTTGTGTGATCGGCATAGTATCATCCACGTAAATGTCCTGCTTCTGGTTCGTTGTGACGGTTCCGTAACTTGCAATCCCGCTATCATCGTACCAGCCACCGGAATTCATACTGCTGACAGGAGCTACTTTAACAGCCTTTCCGCTGTTCTTCACTGCGAAACCGATTCCAAGTGCAAGAACGATGCAGCCTGCTGCCACAGGAATGCCGATCTTGATTATTTTCTTTTTATTCATCCGCACTCTCCTCCGTTCCCGGAACTCCTTCCTGCATTGCATTTTCTTCTACAGGTTCTTCGTAACCGCCCTCGGCTCCTGACATATCTGAAGTACTGCCTGATGTACCTGAATCGTTCTTCACAACAGCTGCACCTTTTTTGCACTCCTCGCTTGGCCATACAATGTAATCAGAAGCTTTCAGTCCGTCTACGATTTCACAGGTTCCCATATCTTCGTTCGTCTCTCCGAGTGTAACAGAACGCTTCTCCAGCTTGTCATTATCTCCTGCTACCCATACATATGGATGATCTGAATCTACATCTACAATGTAGTCACGCATCAGCCACATCTTGTCTGCTTCCAGTGAAGTACTTGTCTCGATATAGACATGCTGTCCGAGCATCAATCCATCCACTGTATCCAATGTGACATAGAATGGATACTTTGTTGCCTGATTATCGCTGTTCTCAGAACCGTAACTCATAGAATCCTGGGAACTGTTCTCCGGCTTCTCTGTGTCTACGTTATCTACTGTACCTGTCCAGATCTCATCTTCATTCACTCTGGAGCGGATCGTCACCTGTGTGCCCGGTGTCAGATCTCCGATGTTCTGCTCGCTGATCTTTCCTTTGATTCTGTATTTTCCTGTAGAAAGGATACTCATAAACGGTTTGGACTCTCCTGTAGAAGGGTCTGTTCCCTGCTGTTCGTTGATCTCCTGTACAATTCCGGCAACTGTAGAAGTTACTGTAGACTGTTCCAGGCTCTTCTGTGTACGGTTTACTTCCAGCTCTTTTACTTTATAATTGTACTCTTCCTGCTTGATCTCCATCTGAAGTTCCTGGATCTGTGTCGTATAGGACAGCTGTTCGCTGGCCGGCGCACTCTTCTTCTCCGTTGTAAGTGTCGCGATCTGTGAATTCAGGCTGCTGATGTTGTTCGTAATCTTCTCAAGCTCCAGTTTTCCCTGATCTAATGTCATGGCAAGCTCTTCTGTATCGTATTCAAACAACTTTGTTCCAGGCTCTACTTCCTGCCCTTTTTCAACAAAGATCTGTTTTACCTTCTGATTGTCTGCCAGTGTCAGTTTCAACGTATCCTGTGCTTCAACCACTCCTGTAAACCGGTTCTGTGTCCCAAGTCCTGTCCCTGTGATCATTCCGACGGAATCCGCATAAAGAACATTCTCTCCATCTGCTCCACTTCCACCTGTCAGATTCTTCACAAGGATCAAGGCAATCACTGCCACAAGGAAGATACCTCCGCCGATCAACATTCCTTTTTTCTGTTTTGTATCCAATCTTCTTTTTTCTTTCGGCTGACTGGAGCTCTGTGTGTCGGATGACTGCTTTCTGATTCCCCGCATCTTTTGCCCTCCTGCTTTGTTTTATTTTTACTTCTTTTTGTGCAAAAGACAAAATCTCCGGAACATCCGGTACAATCTGCACAAAATATTCTCTCATACCATCAGTATACAGGAAATGTGCATGAAAAGACATTGATATTTTCTTAAGATTTTTTATCTTTTTTCTATAGCCGGCTCACAGACTCCTTCTGCCCCGGCAAGCAGAATCATCAGAAGCAAATCTCTCTGTGGTCCAAGCCATGCTTCTTTTGGCTCGTACCATTCCTGAAGGGTATGGATTCCTTCTTCCTCTCCGCCTCTTCCAACAGTGATTGCCGGAATTCCCATACTGATCGGGATATTCGCATCCGTACTGCTCTCATACCGATACTCCGGTTCAACCCCCAGCAGTTCTGCCGCCCGGAATGCTGCTTTCACGATCGCACAGTCTTTTGGCTGTGCCCCCGCCGGTCTCACACCGCGTCCTTCGATCTGCACTTTGATCTGCGGCTTTGAAGCATCCCATCTTGCATTTTCTTCTTCCACTGCCTGTTTGATCACTTTATGAAGTTCTTTGTCCAATCGGTTCAGCTCTTCTTCGCTGTCCGAACGGAGATCCACCAGCATGGATGCAGAACCTGAAATTGTATTTACAGAAGTGCCTCCCTGAATCACACCTACGTTAAATGTTGTCTTCGGCTCATCCGGAACCTGGAATTCTGCGATGTGTACGATGGCTCGTCCCATTGCATGGATTGGATTAGGAATGCCAAAGTTTTGGAAACTGTGACCACCTCTTCCGGTAAATATCACCTCATAACGGTGACTTCCTGTTGCCGTATAGATCACCCCGCCCGTATACTGGTTATCAATCGAGACAAATGCATCTACCTCTGGACATTCTTCTGAAGCTTTGTTGTCGTATCCGAACAGATACTTCACGCCCCTTAGATCTCCAAGTCCCTCTTCGCACACATTTGCACAGAAGATCAAGTCCCCTTTTGTGTGAAGATCTGCATGGATCATTGCTTTCGCCACTGCGATCATCTCTGCCACTGCATGTGTGTCATCGTTAATGCCGGGACAATAATAACGATTTCCTTCTTTTCTTATCGTCAGATCTGTCCCTTCCGGGAATACTGTGTCTGTGTGTGCTGCAAGCATTACACTTGGTCCTTCACCGGTTCCCGGCCAGATCCCAAGCACATTTCCAACAACGTCAATCCTGACATCCCTAAGCCCGATCTCCCGGAACCGCTCCCGGATATACTCCGCTTTTTTCTCTTCCTTATAAGAAGGTGCCGGGATCTGACACATATTGAGCGTGTCCTGAGTCGTTGCCGGATCTTCTTCCTTTATATATTCCAATGCCTGTTTTATTTTTTCATTTTCAAGAATCATTTCCCTGTTTCCCTTCGTTCTGTGTACTTTGTATTTTGCTGTAATAAACACTTTTAGTATATCATATTTTCTTAATGATACCGTGATTTTACGGATTTTCTATAACAGTAATTTTTTTATTGAACTTTTTCATTTATCGTGGTATACTCTGACTAAGGTTTTGAACTTTTAAATTGAACTTTTAGAGATTTTCGTATTGGAGCAGATTTTAAATTGAACTTTGTATTTTGTTAATACTTTATTAATGGGGTCTGACCACCGGAAGGATGCCCCCAGAAAGGAGCTTTATGGAAACCTTTGCAGACAGATTAAAAGCCGCTATGAACAAGCAAGGCCTGAAGCAGGTTGATCTTGTTCGTCTTGCCCAGCAGAAAGGGATCAAGCTTGGGAAAAGTCATGTCAGCCAGTATGTCAGTGGGAAGACAATCCCGCGTACCGACATCTTACATTTTCTGGCAGATGCCCTGCAGGTTGATCCTGACTGGTTAAACAATAATAATGATAATGATTCCACACTGTCAGATGTTGATAAGATACAGACATCCGCAGATAATTCAGGAGGTATGAAAGTGAGAGAATTCAAGAAATCATCCAAGTTAAATAATGTATTATATGATGTGAGAGGTCCGGTTGTTGATGAGGCTGCCAAAATGGAAGAGATGGGAACTCATGTACTGAAGCTTAATATCGGAAATCCGGCTCCGTTTGGCTTCCGTACACCAGATGAGGTGATCTATGACATGAGCCGTCAGCTTTCTGACTGCGAAGGCTACTCTGCTTCTGCCGGTCTGTTCTCTGCGCGAAAAGCGATCATGCAGTATGCCCAGTTAAAGCACCTGCCGAATGTAACGATGAGCGATATTTACACAGGAAATGGTGTCAGTGAACTGATCAATCTTACCATGTCTGCTCTTTTGGATACAGGGGATGAGATTCTGATCCCGTCTCCGGATTATCCGCTCTGGACAGCTTGTGCTACACTTGCCGGTGGAAAGCCTGTGCATTATATCTGTGATGAGCAGTCTGACTGGTATCCGGATATCGAAGATATGCGTAAGAAGATCAACGACCGTACAAAAGCGATTGTTATCATCAATCCAAACAACCCGACCGGAGCTCTTTATCCGAAGGAAGTACTGCAGCAGATTGTAGATCTCGCAAGAGAGCACCAGCTGATCATTTTCTCTGATGAGATTTATGACCGTCTTGTTATGGATGGAAAAGAGCATGTTTCTATCGCTTCTCTCGCACCGGATCTGTTCTGCGTGACATTCAGCGGACTGTCCAAGTCCCATATGATCGCCGGATTCCGTATCGGATGGATGATCTTAAGTGGAAATAAAAATATTGCAAGAGACTATATTGAAGGAATCAAGATGCTTTCCAACATGCGTCTTTGCTCTAACGTTCCGGCGCAGTCCATTGTGCAGACAGCTCTCGGCGGACACCAGAGTGTAAATGATTATATTGTTCCGGGTGGACGTATTTACGAGCAGCGTGAATATGTTTACAAGGCTCTGACGGATATTCCGGGAATCAGCGCAGTAAAACCGCAGGCTGCATTTTATATGTTCCCGAAGATTGATACAAAGAAATTCAATATTGTGAATGATGAGAAATTTGCTCTTGATCTGCTTCGTGAAAAGAAGATCCTGATTGTTCAGGGAAGTGGATTCAACTGGCATCAGCCGGATCATTTCCGCGTGGTTTATCTGCCGCGTATTGAAGTGCTGAAAGAGGCAGTTGGTAAGATTGGGGAGTTCCTGCAGTATTATAGACAGTAGGAATTCAAAAAATGAGCTTTGGAAAGCCAAAACTTTCCAGAGCTCATTTTTTTCAGATCGAGGGCAAAGCCCAACTCTATCCAAGCAGTTCTCTTACCATCTCTGCATCAAATTCAACTTTCTCCACATGATTCACCTCAATCTGATACAGCGCATTCGCTGCGATGTGTTCTGCTGCCTGTTCCAGATCTCGGATTCCTGATGTGTTGGAGTAAAGTTCAATCACTTCATTGAGTGCCTCATCTGTCATAATGCACTCTTCTGCCTTCAGGCTCATGCGTTTCAGCACCTTCGGAAGTGCGAATTTGGAGAAGATTACTTTCTTCTCTTCCGGTGTATAATCCGGGATATCAATGACAGCGAAACGGGACATGAGCGGTGCACTGATCTGATCCTTGTCGTTCGCTGTGGCGATTGGATATACACCAACGGTAGGGATCATACACTCCATGTAGTTGTCTGTAAATCCAAGGTTGTCCAGCAGTGTAAGTAAAACATCTGCCGGGTTTCCGTTTCCCTTTCCGGATGCCGCCTTATCCAGCTCATTAATAATGAATACCAGATTGGATTCCCCTGCCATGGAGAATGCTTCCATGATAATACCTGGCTTTGCGTTCGAATAGATTCTTGAACTTCCTGTCAGCTGTTCCGGATCGTTAATAGAACTCATATCCAGTGTTGTCCAAGGAAGTTTAAGGATTCTTGCAACGGCATAAGCAATCTGGGATTTACCTGTTCCGGCCGGTCCGACAAGCAGAAGTCCGTACGCCGGAAGTGTGTGTGTACGGTTGATCTGAATGATCGTCTCTATGATTCTCTGCTTTACTTTCTCCATTCCATACAGCTCTTCATCCAGAATTCTTCTCGCTTCATCCGGATCGATTGCTTCAAAGTAATTGCTCTTCCACTGAATATTCATCATAATAGAAAGTGCTCTCTGTGCGTGACGGCGCTCTTCCTGAGAAACCTCATGAGAGCGTGCAACTGCAAGATTTCTTCTTGCCCACAGACGAATGTTGTCCGGAAGTGTGCGTCCTGCACATGTCATAAAGTCAGTAATACTCTGAATACTTGTAAGCTTCATGTCATCTCCGGACTCTTCCTGCTCGTCACCATTGATCTCTTCTTTTGGCGCATCACTTGCAAACAGCCGCTCGATCATAAACTGAAGGAAGCCGTCCTCAGCAGATAATTTTGTTCCGCCTCCAAATGCGATCTCACGGATTCTGTAAACGGCATAACCATCCGGCTTATTTTCTCCGGAAAGACGTACATTAATGTGATTTTCTCCAAGCCATTTTAAAAGGCTGACAAAACGTGCATCCACTTTCAGGATATCTGCGCTGCATGTTCCGTCCTTTTCATCAAACTCAAATGCGGTCTGCTTATTCTGATTGGTAAACACACCGCAGGAATGATGGTTCCACTTTCGGTTTTGATTATCCAGAACAAGAATCGGACACTCCGGTGTCGCATGGTCTTCGTTGGAACAAAATGTTGTATAAGTACACTGAACTTCTTTCTTATTTTCCGGTGCACTGTTAAAGTCAAATACTGGCATACTTTCATCTCCTCATGTTTTGTTTTCAGAAACATTACTATTCTACCACAAACTTTTTGAAAGAAAAAGGAAGAATATTATGCATATTCCGGGTTTATTTCTATCGAATATCTTAAGATATCCTAAAACTTGGCTACATTTCTTGTAACTTGTATCTTTTTATGCTACGATACTTTTCAGAAGGATCTTGTCAACTTCTGACATTTTTCGAACTAATTCATGCAAAGGAGAATCTTCTATGAAAATCTGTCCAAAATGTAATTCACTCTGCGAAGACAGTGCTTCTTTCTGTCAGGAATGTGGTGCTCCGCTTCCCACTCCTAATGATAATGCTCATACACAGGAGAATCAAAAGCAGCAGGAAAGTCAGTTCCAGCAGAATGCATATTACCAGAATGCATACCAGAACAACTATAATCAGAACAATTATTACCGGAACGGGGCAGCTACAGGCATTATGCCACGTAATCTTGTGCTTGCAATTGTTTTTTCTTTTCTCACCTGCGGCATCTACAGTATCTACTGGATGATCAAGCTGAATGATGAGGTGAATCAGCTGGCCGGAGAGCCACAGGCAACAAGTGGAGGCATGGTATTCCTATTTTCTTTGATCACCTGTGGAATCTATGGTATTTACTGGGCTTATAAGATGGGTGAACGCTGTGACCGCATCAGAGGAATACAGGGGAATTCTTCTATTCTCTACCTGGTTCTCTCGATTTTAGGATTAGATATTGTATATTTCTGCTTATTGCAGGATATGATCAACAAAGAGGTATCTTAATGTAAAGAGGATACATAGAAATTCTTGTCACATACAAGTTTTCTATGTATCCTCTTTCTTCTATCTTTCTATTGCATTAGACATGGAAACATCCACCGCCAATAAATTCTCTCAAAAGTGAATTCGTTGGCACATTGTCATTTCCGATTCCCACGAAATAATCCAGGAATTTCAACAACCGCTTTGCTTCAACATATTCCGGAGAGTCTTTGCTTACGCCAAGAAGCAACGGCTCCACATACTGTTTCAACACTGCCAGTTCATAGATCAGGGAAGAGTTAAACATCACATCTGCATATTCCTGATATGGAAAAATATTCTTCTCTTCTCCTCTTCTCACTGACGGCCACATTGAGATTGTCTTCGTCGCCGATGCCCCTCTTGTTCTTGCATCCCTGACAAGTCTTCGGATCAAACGTCCGTCTGTAGACGGAATCCGGTTATGCTCATCAATATTCAACTGTGTTAATGCACTGATATAAATCCTGAATTTCCGGTCATCACATAACTGTTCTGTCAGCTTCGGATTCAGACAATGGATTCCTTCGATTACAAGGATATCATTTTCACCGAGTTTCTTTGGCTTTGTTTCAAAATTCCGTTTACCGGTCTTAAAATCAAAAACCGGAAGATAGACTTCCTCGCCTGCCAGCAGATTGCTCATGTCCTCATTGAACTTTTCCACATCGATTGCTTCAATGCATTCGAAGTTATAATTTCCATCCTCGTCTTTCGGTGTTTTCTCCCGATCTACGAAATAATTATCTACAGAAATCGGATGTGGATGAAGCCCGTTCACTCTGAGCTGAATGGATAAGCGATGTGAAAATGTTGTCTTGCCAGAAGAAGAAGGTCCTGCGATCAGAACAAACTTTACCCCCGGACGATCTGCGATCTGCTTTGCGATCTCTCCAATCTTGCGCTCCTGGAATGCCTCCTGCACAAGAACAATCTCACGCATATCATCCTGCGTGATCATGTCATTGAGCGCACCGACGGTATCAATCCCCTGCTGGTCTCCCCATCTCACAGACTCACTGAGTACACGAAACAGCTTATCCTTTGGCACAAATAAAGGCACTTTCTCCGGTTCGTCTTTCAGCGGCATCTGAAGTACGATTCCGCCCTGATACAGATACAATGCAAAATACTTCAAATCTCCCGTATCCGGCATCATATAACCATAATAATAGTCACGGAATTCATTCATGGCATACAGATTCACGTGGGAACTTCTCCGATACCGGAACAGGCGTTCTTTATCAAACATCCCATATCGATGGAATAATGCCACTGCCTCTTCTGTATGGATCAACTCTTTTGTGATAGGAAGTCTCTGCTGTACAAGTTCATACATGCGTTCTTCAACTTTCCATTGGAATTCCATTCCCACATGATCGATTCCTTCCACCGTACAGTAAAATCCTGCACCTAACGAAAAATGAATCCGTACACGCACCTGCTGCGGACGCTCATGGCCAATCACATCGTGTACTGCCTTAATAAAAAGAAAGCAGACACTTCTCCGATACGTGTCATACCCCGCCGTATCCTGTGTTGTAATAAATTGCAGCGTACAGTCTCCGGAAACCTGTTTTCTAAGTTCTTGCAGACGATGTCCATCCAGCATCACAAGTGCGATCTGATGTTTATACTCTTTCTGAAAATCCTTCGCGATCTCCTGATAAGACGTCCCCTTCTCATAAAGATACTCTTTTCCGCTTATCGTAACCTTACATTTCTGACTTTCCAACTCTCAGCCACCTCCACTGTCTTTGTGAACTGCTTTCCGCTCACAACTGCCCTGCTGAACATTATTATGCGTTCACTTCTGATTATATGATCTGGAATGGATGCTCGATTGGATCTGTAAGTACATCCAGCACCGGAAGCTTCTTCTCGAAGAACTGCTTCATATCTTCAATAAAAATATATTCTGTGCCATAATGTCCTGCATCAATTACTGCAAGCCCCTGCTCTACTGCATCAATTCCATCATGATGACCGATATCTCCTGTTACAAGAACATCTGCCCCCTTCTCGAGAGCAACTGCAATCGAGCTCTTTCCTGATCCCGGAGAAATTGCAAGACGATGTACCTTCTTCTGCATATCTCCAAATACTTTCAGACTTCCAAGTTCAAGTCTGTGTTTCACATAGACACAGCACTCTTCCAATGTCATATCTTTCTCCAGATTACCGATTCTTCCGATTCCTTCCGGATTCCCTTCTTCATCTGTATAGGTAACATCTAACACTTCCCCATTCTGAAGATCCATGATCTTTCCGGACAGTTCTGCCATACCAAGCACATCATAATTCGTATGCATTGCATAATAGGAAATGTCATTCTGAATCAGCTTCACAATTCTTCTTGTAATAAAATCTTCATCCGTCACTTTCTTTACTGCTGAGAATAAAAGCGGGTGATGTGTGATCAGCATGTCCGCGCCTTCCTTAATCGCACGGTCGATCACAACATCTGTTGCATCCAGTGCCAGATAAATTCTGGACACCTCTTTCTCTGAACGTCCTGCAAGCAGTCCTACATTGTCAAATCCCAAAGCTGCTGTTCGCGGGAATGTTGCCTCTATTACCTGTATAATCTCTTTACACTGCATAATATTTCATCCCTTTCTCTGCTTCTACAAGTTCCTGTTCCAATTCTTCTTTTCTCTGACGGATCCGGTCAGAATCTTTCGCTTTCAATCCTTCTAAAATACTTTGATAAATGCGTATCTCTCTTTCCAGATACTCTCTGAGTACCGGATGTTGTTTCTCCAACAAAAGCTTTCCATATTTTAACTGAACCGTATCCCAGCACTTTACTTCTGTATCTTCGCCTGCTGTATCAGCCATCGATGGTCTTACCTTCATCATAGGATAATATTTTCCATCTTCACAGACCATATCTTCTTCCAGAAATTCATATCCCTTCTCAAGAAGAAATGCCCGCACTTTCTCAATCTCTGACTGTGGCTGAAGGATACACTCCTCAAGCTTTCGCACCACTTCCTCTCCTTCTGTCAGGATCCGGATCACAAGTCCGCCGCCCATTCCTGCGATGACCGCAGACTGGACTTCTCCCGGCTGTAATGCCTGAAATCCATTGGAAAGTCTCGTCTCTATCTCTGCTTCAAGTCCATTCTCGCGGATATGTTCCTCTGCTCGCTGCAGTGGTCCTTCATTAATATCAAGTGCAACTGCTTCTGTAATCTTCTTCTGCTGTGTCAGATAAATCGGAATATATGCATGATCCGTTCCAATGTCCGCTAATTTATAATGGGCGGTCACAAGATCTGCGACCGCCTGTAATCTTTTCGATAATTCCATCATTAATCCAGATAATCCCTCAGTTTTCTGCTTCTGCTTGGGTGACGGAGCTTACGGAGTGCTTTCGCCTCGATCTGACGGATACGCTCTCTTGTTACATCAAACTCTCGTCCAACCTCTTCAAGTGTACGTGCTCTTCCGTCATTCATTCCGAAACGAAGACGGAGGACTTTCTGCTCTCTCTCTGTCAATGTATCCAGTACTTCATCCAGCTGCTCTTTCAGAAGTGTCTGTGCAGCTGCCTCTGCTGGAACCGGTACATTATCATCCTGGATAAAGTCTCCAAGGTGGCTGTCTTCCTCTTCACCGATCGGTGTCTCAAGAGAAACCGGTTCCTGTGAAATCTTCAGGATCTCACGTACACGTTCTACCGGCATATCCATCTCCTTGGCAATCTCTTCCGGAAGCGGTTCTCTTCCCAGTTCCTGAAGAAGCTGTCTGGATACACGGATCAGCTTGTTAATCGTCTCAACCATATGAACCGGAATACGGATTGTTCTTGCCTGATCCGCAATCGCTCTTGTGATTGCCTGACGGATCCACCATGTAGCATAAGTACTGAACTTATATCCCTTATGATAATCAAACTTTTCAACTGCTTTGATCAGACCAAGGTTACCCTCCTGGATCAGATCAAGGAATAACATACCTCTTCCAACATATCTCTTTGCAATGCTGACTACAAGTCTTAAGTTCGCTTCTGCAAGCTCTTTCTTGGCTTCCTCATCGCCTTCTTCCATTCTCTGTGCAAGCTCAATCTCACGTTCTGCACTCAGAAGAGGTACCTTACCGATCTCTTTTAAATACATACGGACCGGATCTTCAATACTCACGCCTTCCGGAACTGACAGGTCGATATTCTCCATATCCACGTCGTCTTCCTCAGATATGATAATGTCATCCAGATCTACATCCACCTCATCCGGTGTATCTCCGCTAATGCGCAGCACATCAATGTTATTTGCCTCAAGGTAATCAAATACCTTCTCCATCTGATCTGCGTTGAGTTCCATATCATTGAAAAAATCATTGATCTCCTGGACATCCAGTATGCTCTTTTTCTTTTTACCAAGTGCAACCAGGTCTTTCAATCTATCAAGAAATTTCTGTGTAATATCGTCCATGTGTTCTTCCTTCCTTCGCTGCGCGCATCCGCAGCCTGTCTTGTTTTATTTTATCCTTATTGAATTGTAATATTCAAATTCTTCAGGTTCTCCAGCTTCCGTTTTTCTTCCATCAAATGCTGTAACCCCCGCATATCTGTCGGGTCGAGATTCATTGTCTGATGCTCAATGCTATAACTCTTCACCCGCAGGATTGTCTCTTGTAAAGCCTGTTCTCTTTCTTCCTTTGTCTTCAGCTCTTTGATTCTTGTGTTAAACAAAGAGGCTGCTTCTCTGTGATCTTCTTCCTCTGTGAAATGATTCAGGATCTTCGCAGGATTCAAGGCTCCCTGCTTTCTCTGCTCATATAAAAGTTCTGCAACCGTCCGATACAGACTTTCTGTAAAATCACCCGGGCTTATGTACTGACTGATCTGATCAAAGAGCCTGTCATCATCGATCATCCAGGTCAACAATGCTTTCTGTGAAGTAAGGATTCCGTCTTCCTTTTGCTTCTTCTCAGATCCCTCTGCCCGTTTCGGCCTTGCGACCGGTCTCGCCATTCCGGCATTCACAGCCATCTTTGCGACCATCTTCTCCAGACTTTCCCGGCTGACCCGGTATGCTGTTGCAACAGCTTCGATATAGTTGTTACGCTCCAGCTCGTCTTCGAATTCAAGCAGTCTCCTCGACACTTCCTTGAAGAAATCTGTCTTGCCTTCCGGAGAATTCATATCATATTGTTTCTCCAGCATCTCCAGGCTGAACATGAATCCATTACGCGCCGCATGGATCCGCTTCTCATATTCTTCTGCTCCAAGGTTCTTAATGAATTCATCCGGATCTTTATATGGATCCATCCTTACAACTTTAGCAGAAATCCCGACCTCCCGCAAGATCGGCACTGCGCGAAGCGCTGCTCTTGTACCGGCTTCATCACTGTCATAAGTCAGATAAACTTCCTGGACATAACGCTTGATCAAAGCTGCATGCCCTGCTGTCAATGCAGTTCCCAGTGAAGCTACCGCATTCGTAAATCCGGACTGATGGAGAGAGATCACATCCATATATCCTTCACAAAGAAGAAAGTATGGCTTTCTTGATGTTCTGGCACGGTTCAGACCATAAAGATTCCGGCTCTTATCAAAAACGACTGTCTCCGGTGAATTCAGATATTTCGGTTTCCCATCTCCCATCACACGGCCACCAAATCCGATCACACGGTTATTGACATCCATAATTGGAAACATCACACGATTCCAAAACTTGTCGTACACACCCTGACGTTCATCCGTGTTGATCAGTCCGGCCTGTCGAATCAGGTCTTCACTGTATCCCTTCTCTCTCAGATACTTATACAGATCATCACTGTATTTGTTCGAAAATCCCAGTCCAAACGCTGTGATCGTCTCATCTGAGAGTTCACGGTTCTTAAGATAACTGTAGGCCTGACTTCCACGCTCTGACTTCAACTGTACGTAGAAATACTTTGCAGCCAGCTTATTCATCTCAAGAATCGTAGACTTTAAATCTGCTTTTTCCTTCGCTTCTTTCGAGTATTCCATCTCCGGAAGTTCGATTCCTGCTCTGTCCGCAAGAAACTTCACTGCTTCTACAAAAGAAAAATTCTCATATTCCATAAGAAATGTAAAAACATTCCCTCCTGCCCCACATCCAAAGCAGTAATACATCTGCTTCTGTCTGCTCACAGAAAAAGACGGTGATTTCTCATTATGGAACGGACATAATCCAAAATAAGAGCTGCCTTTCTTCTGCAGCCGGACATATCCGGAAATCACATCTACAATATCATTCCTTGATCTTACTTCTTCTATCAGTTCTTCTGAGTAGTACATGAGTGCCTCCGCTTAATGTTTAAAGAATACTCTATTATATATATTCGACAAAACTCTTCTCTTTCCTTTTTATTTTTTTAATTTTCTTCTTTTTTTCTTTTTCAATATTATTTTCCAAGCAGAACGGTTTTATATATTAGGAAAGCTCTTTTCTAAATGTAAAAAGACCAAGAATACTTTGTTCTGTACTCTTGGTCTTATCTTACTGCGGAAGATGGGACTTGAACCCACACGATCGCATTGATCACAAGATCCTTAGTC
>OGYH01001402.1_pt1 | contig 22567 bp, 15 predicted proteins | sample 1576511 | NCBI WGS metagenome assembly OGYH01 (sample SAMEA3541522, study PRJEB24748) | human gut metagenome | biome: human gut; feature: human-associated habitat; material: faeces | place: China | collected 2012
AGGCCGACACCGTGGAGGAGCTGGCCGACAAGCTGGGCCTGCCCAAGGACACCTTTACCGCAACGGTGGATCGCTACAATGAGCTGGCTGCCAAGGGCGAGGACGAGGATTACGGTAATCGAGGCGCTCTACCGTCTCCCCCGCCGGAGGCGTGGTGACGGGCTGCGCAGCGGTTTCCGTGACCCTCCCGTTCAGGCTTAGCTCCACCTTCCCGATGTAAGCCCCAGTGAACTCCATCTCCAGCTCCAGACGCCCCGGAGCGGCATCCAGGGTAAAGCCGGCGTCGGCTGGGATGCCCAGCACATCCAGCTCCATCTGTCCGCTGCCGTCCAGCTTCTCCAGCGCACCGCCCCGCAGGACCGCCTCCCCATGCATGTCCAGAGCAGGCAGCCCCTCCACAGCGGGCGCGTCCTCCATAACACCCAGCATACGGGCCCGCTCCAGCAGGGCGGGCAGATCCACCGCCCAGCGATAGGTGGTCCGTCCACCGGAGGCGCTGCGGGTGAAGTTGCCGTCGTCCAGGAGCAGGCGGACGGGCAGGGCGGAGTCCATCACCGTCTCCCAGGGGCTGGAGCGGTAGTAATACCAGCTATGGCCGTACGCCTCCACCAGCAGCTCGCCCAGCGTCCCGGGGAGCGACAGGGTGTTCACGGCAGGCAGCTCCCCCACCTGAGTACTCACCCAAACGTCATCAGGTAACGGCTCTCCCTCCAGGCTATAGAGCTGTACGCCCTTTTGGTAGAGGGTGCCGCTCTCCCGGTCGTAGAGGGTGACGCTGTGGTTTTCGAGCTGGGCCAGCTCCTCCGGGGAGAGACCCGCAAAGAGGGTGTCCCCCAGACCGCCCAGATCCACCTGCTGCTCCTGCTCCATGCGGTAGCTGCCGTCCCGGGTGAGCTGTTTCACTTCCATCGTCAGCGAGGCGGTGTCGTGCTCCTCCTCCCCGTACAGGGTGGCGGAGAGGCGCATGGATGCTGTGGACTCATAGCCCTTGCCCGCCTCGCGGGGAATGGTATCCCGTATCGCAGCCCAAATCCCGTTGGCGGCGGTAAACCGGCTGTCCAGCTCCGCCGTCAGGGCGGCGTAGTCGGTCAGATGGGCCGCCTCATAGGTATCGTCCCAGTATACGTCCAGCCCCAGTGCCTCCGCCGCAGCCCGGACGGGGATGTAGGTGTGCCCATCCCGTACAAAGGGGGCCGCCCCCATGTCCAAGGTGGTGATCCGCCCGCCCTGGGTGACGGTCAGCTCAGTGGCCCCCAGGACCAGCTCCAGGCTGTCGCCGTTCTCCAGCGCCGCCGCGATGCGGCTCCCGTCAAAGGCAACCTCCGCCCCCAGCCCCTCCAGAAAGGCCCGGAAGGGCACCATGGTGCACCCCGACGCGGCCAGGGGGGCCGTGCCGCCGAAGTCCAGATACGCCCCGTTCAGGCTCACATTGATGCCGTCGGGGTAGGGCATTCCCATTTCCTCCTTCTCCACCCGGAGGTACTCGTCCCAGGGGTCCCCGAAACGGGCATAGTTCCACCGATCGTAGTCCTCGTTGTACCGGTTCAGCGCCGCCCACATCTGGGCGTCGTACTCCGTCCAGTAGTCGTCCCACTGGCCGTCTGTCCAGGTCTCCTCCGCCGCGTCCTTCTGCGCCTGGGGCCACTCGCCCCAGGGGCCATACTGCTGGTACAGACTGAGTTCGGCGTCCCCCTCCGCCGCCAGCGCCGGGGTAAGGCAGCCCAACAGCAAAAGGGCCGCCAGGGACAGGGCAAGTCTCCGTTTCATGGGTACAGCCTCCTGTCTATTTCGTTTTCCAAACTCATCGTATCACTTTTCTCTACCTTTGTCCATCCTCCTGCCCATTTTTTGCAAAAAAGTGCCCCTCTGCGATGCAGAGGGGCACTTTTTCATGCTTATTTCAGCTCGACCCGGATATCACCAAACAGAACATGATCCACCCGTTCCAGGGGGACGGGCGCGTCAAAGTAGGTGGTGCCCTGGATGTAGCCGGAGGTCAGGAAGCCGGTACCGCAGTCCACGGACACCCTGCTGCCGTCGTCCAGCACCAGGTAGATGCCCAGGTCATACAGATCCACGGCCTCCATATTGTCGTAGGTGATGCGGTAGTCCAGGCTCAGGGAGGAGAAGGACAGCCTTTCCAGTGTCAGAGTGCCCTGGCCGGCCTCGTCATGCCACACCGCCCCAGCGGTATCCACCTCCACCGTCTGTCTGGGGGCGTCTGGCAGCTCCAGCCGGTATTCCCCGAACTGGATGTGATCCAGTTGGGTCAGATCCAGAGGGGCGTCAAAGGAGTAGACGCCGGTGAAGTAAACCACCCCGCCTTCCCCATCAGGGCCCTGGCTGGTATTTCCGCTGCCGCAGTCGAAGGACACGGTGGAGCCGTCCTGAAACACCAGCTCAATCTCGGCAAGCGCAAAGATTCCCCGCTCATCCCCCCAGGTGGGGTAAGAGGTGGTAAAGGAGGCCGACAGGGGGGAGAGGGTCAGGCCCTCCAGGGTGACCATCCGCTCTGTCCGCTCGTCCCAGCGGGTGGCCCCGATGGGATTGACTTCCACCGCCTTGCTGGGGTAAAAGCCGTCCAGGGAGAAGCTCCACTCCCCCTCCAGACGCATATCCCCGCCATCATCCGGGTAAAGCCCCAGGTCATAGATGGTCAGGATTTTGGAGGTGCCGTCGATCCAGTTGACACCCCTGGGAGAGCCCAAGAGCATGAACACCAGCTCCAGGGTATTGTCCCCCGGCGTGTCATCGGAGAGGAACCGGGCCTTCTGCATGCCCCAGTTGAGCCGCTCCCCGGTGTCAGCATCGACCAGCTCCACATCGTGGGCGATATGGCTCTCCTGTTCCTCCATGTCGGGCAGGACGGTGCCCTCCGGGGCCTCCAGCCGCAGGCGGAGGTAGAGGGTGTGCTCGTCGGCGACGGCGGCCAGGGGGGTGAGGGTGACGCCGTTGCTGGTGACGGGGGGCAGGTCGGTGACGCCGATCTGATCCAGCAGCTCCTTCTGCCCGCCGTCCAGCGGGGCGCTCTCCAGAGTGAAGAAGGGGTCGAACAGCTCTCCCGGCCCCCAGAGGTGATAGGCCGCCATGGCCGATACGGTGAACACCGCCGCCAGGGCGGCGCAGGCCAGCAGCCGGACGCCCATGCGCCGGCGGGGCCGCTTGGTTTGTCTGATTTTTTCCATCGTTTTCTCCTTGATCCGCTCCGGGGACATCCCGGCGGGCGGCAGCAGCTCCACCGAGCCGTCTTCCCAGCCGTCCAGCAGGTCAGTCATCCGCACAGGCACAGGAATACCCCCTTTCCATCAGCAGCTCCTTCAGCTTCTTCCGCCCCCGGTGCAGGCGCACCTTCACCGTGGACGGCGGCATGGCCAGGGCCGCGCCGATGTCGGCGGCGGTCTGGCCGTAGTAGTAATGGCGCAGGAAGATGGCCCGATCCTGGGGTGAAAGTCCGTTCAGCAGCGCCCGGATCAGCTCCGCCCGCTCGGCCTGCTCCACGGCCTCCGCCGGGCCGGGCCGCCGGTCGGGCTCCAGCGCCAGCCAGTCCTCCTCCAGAGGCAGCTCACCGCCCAGCGCCCGCAGGCGGTTGAGGGCCTTGTTGCGCACCACCCGGCCCAGCCAGGGGCGGAGCTTGCCCGGTTCCACCTGCCCGGCGTGCTCCCACAGGGCCAGGAAGGCGTCGGACACCACCTCCTCCGCGTCTCTGGGGCGGCCCCGCAGAACAGAGCCCGCCAGGCCGCAGGCAAAGCCCATGTCCCGGTCCATCAGCTCCTCCAGGGCGGAGGGGTCCCCCCGCCGCAGGCGGCGCAACAGCTCCCGCTCCTCCAACCATACCACCTCCCTGCTCCGGTTTCGAGCGCGCTCTCACTGATCTTAACACAGAAACCGCCCCTGCGGTTTCACAGACTGTCAAAGAACCTTTCCCGGAGGAAAGCCTCGCAGAGTTCCTGCGGCCGCAGCCGCAGGAATCAAATGAAAATCCGTCATTTCCGGGGACATGCGCCTCGGAAGTGACACCGCTCGCGCAAGATGGGCCGACTTTTCCCTCAGGAATCGAGGTCCATCTTGCGCGCATCCCTCTCAAAAAAGTGGCCGTGGCCACTTTTTTGACACGCTGAGAAACCGCCCCTGCGGTTTCATCCCTTCCCCTCCTTTTTCCCGGCGCGCCGCGTTCCGACCATATTTTTCCAAATACTGGGTTATACTGTCACTCAACGAGGGCGGACAAGCCTGATTTGGAAAAGGAGACGGAACCATGGCGACAAAAGAGAAACTCAAGACAAAGGCGGCCCGTGTCCGGGAGGAGGCCCGGGAGACCGGCAAGGTCATTCTGCGCGCCCCCGCCCTGGTGCGGGCGGCCGAGTGCGTCATCCGCTTCCTGCTGGGGGCCATGCTCTCCGGGGCGGAGATTTTCGGCGGATACGCCCCCTTCGGGCTGGGGCTGGTGGCGGCCTCCGGCTCGGGGCTGGACGGCTTCTGCGCCCTGCTGGGGGCCTGCTTCGGCTATCTCTCCTTCCAGGGCTTCGCCGAGGGGCTGCGGTATGTGGCCGGCTGCATCCTGGCCTTCTCCCTGGCCTTTGCCTTCTTCGACGTGAAGGCCTACCGCAAGAGCTGGTTCATGCCCCTGGCGGCGGCGGGGATGGACGGCATCACGGGCTTTGTGTACTTATCTGACCGGGGCTGGTCGCCAGAGGGCCTGATCTTCTTCGGCACCGAGCTGCTCCTGTGCGGGGCGTCGGCCTACTTCTACCGCATCGCCTTCACCCCCTGGACGGAAAAGCGGGAGGAGGAGGGCCTCACCCCCCGGCAGACGGTGAGCCTGCTCATTCTGGCGGGCACCCTGCTGCTCACCCTGTCCAAGATCACCCTGCTGGGCGACCTGTCGGTGGGCCGCTGCGCCGCCGCGGCGGCGGTGATGGCCACCGCCTACAAGGGCGGCATCGGCGTGGGGGCCACGGTGGGGGTGGCCTGCGGCCTTGGGATGGATCTGGCGGCAGGGGGCATGCCCTTCTACTCCATGGCGTTTGCCCTCTCCGGGGTGATGTGCGGAGTGTTCCACCGGCAGGGGAGGCTGGCTGCCGCCCTGGCCTACGTGCTCTCCAATGCCCTGGCGGTGCTGTGGACCTGGTCGGAGGGCCTTCACCTCTCCCTGCTCTACGAGGTCTTTATCGCCTCGGTGGTCTTTCTGGTCCTCCCCGAGCGCGCCCTGCGCCAAGTGGGGGCGCTGGTGGCCCGGGAGCCCCGGCACGACACCCAGGAGCGGGCCCGCGCCTATGTCCGCGCCCGGATGGAGGCCACGGCAGCCGCCTTCAAGAGCCTGTACGAGTCCATGCGGTCGGCCTTCCACCCCGCAGCACCCAATGACAACGACGCCGCATCCGTCTTCGATCGGGCGGCCGGGCGGATCTGCAAGCGCTGCCCCCTGCAAACCGCCTGCTGGCAGCGGGACTACGTCTCCACCTTCAACGCCCTCAACGACGCCCTCCCCGCCATGCTGGAGCGGGGCCGGGGGGAGAGCGGAGACTTCCCCGCCTACTTCTCCAACCGCTGCATGAAGTTCCCGGAGTTTCTCTCCGCCGCCAACGAGGAGCTGGCCGCCCTGCTGTGCCGGCGGCAGTTCCAGAGCCGCCTCAGTGAGAACCGCTCAGCGGTGTGCCGCCAATATGCCGAGCTGGCCGGGGTGCTGAACACGGCGGCTGCCGAGCTGGGGGCGGAGCTGGTGCCCGACCCGGTGCGGGAAAAGCGCCTGCGGCAATACCTGACCGCCCAGGGCATCGATTGCCGCCTGGCCGCCTATTACGACCAGGCCGGGCACCTCCGCCTGGAGCTGGAGGGGGCGGGGCTGGCCCCCCTCCGCACCGAGGAGGGGACAGCCAAGCTTTCCAAGCTGGTGAACTTCCCCCTCCGGGCCGTGGAGGAGGGCCGCCGGGACCGGCTGGTGCTGGTACAGAGCGAGCCGTTGATGGCCGTGGCCGGGGTGGTCGCCAAAAAGAAGGACGGCCAGACCGTATCCGGCGACACAGGGGCCTGGTTCAAGCACGACGACGGCTCCCTCTATGTGCTCCTGTGCGACGGCATGGGCTCCGGCTCCCTGGCCGAGCAGGAGAGCGCCCTGGCCGTCCGCCTGCTGGAGCAGTTTCTCCGGGCGGGCGTCCGGCCGGAGAACGCCCTGCGCACCCTCAACTCCGCCCTGGCCCTGCGCAACGACGAGGCCGCCGGCGGCTTCACCACCATCGACCTGCTGCGGGTGGATCTGTTCACCGGTGAGGCCGGGGTGTACAAGTACGGCGCCGCCCCCACCTATGTGAAAAAGGGCTACTCCGTCAGCCGCATCACCGGCACGGCCCTCCCCGCCGGCCTCACCGCCGGGGAGGGGGTCTCCCCCGACGTGACCCGCCTCCAGTTGGAGGCCGGAGACTGTGTCCTTCTGGTCACCGACGGCGTGGCCGGCAGCGCATCCGACCAGTGGGTGCGGGACCGGCTGGCCGCCTTTGACGGCGGCAGCCCCCGGGAGCTGGCCCAGGCTCTCATCGACGACAGCGGCGCCCAGGTGGGCGCCGCCGACGACCGCACCGCTCTGGTCCTCAAGCTCGCCCGCCGGAACGGATGAAACAGCAGCCCCCGGAACCAAAAGGTTCCGGGGGCTGTTTTTTGCAGTCCGGCAGGTGCTCTCTGTTTGAAAACCTCTACCTTTTCAAACAAACGTCTGTCCTCATATTTTTACATAATATACCACAAATGAAGGGCAAAAACAAGCGCTATTGCTAAAAATTTAGCAATAGCTTTTGTTTTGTCTGCATGTTTTGACACTTCTGCCCGCAGGCTGAAAAAACAGAGGTTTCCCAACAAAGCCCGAAAGAGGCGCAGCTCCTCGCCCTCCCCCTCCAAATGGTCATCCATTTTCGGATGTTTATATAGAGGCACCTGTTTTGAATAAGGAGGAACGTTTTTTATGAAAAAGCGAGTCTTGTCAGCGCTGCTCGCCCTTTCCACGCTGCTGATAACAACACCCGCCGCATATGCGGCAGAGCCTGCCACCCAGTCGGGCGGCGCCGAAATCGACTGGCCGGAGCCGACCTGCACCGTGGACTATAAGCCGCAGTCCGACACGGTAAGCTGTGAATTTGTCGAAGAAACCGGGGACGCGCCCGCCAAGCTGGTCTACACCATCCAGGAGGGTGCAGAGGGCGACCAGGTTCTTGAGCTGAGCAAGCTGGCGGACGCCCTTGCAGATACCGTGCAGTATCCTGGTAACGCGGCGCAGTTTGACATTGAAATCCACAATGAGTCCGGGAATTCCTACCGCTACAAACCCGGCAGCTTCACCCTGGCATCCGCCGATACAAGCGGCGTGGAACAGAGTGAACTGCTCCCCGTGCTGGGCTATGACGGACAGTGGATCCCCTTCCGTTTTACCAGCAGCATGGTTTCCAACCAGATGCTCAAAGACCTGTTTAACACCAGCTCGGTCAATATTTCGCTTGAGCAGATTGTCACCCTCTACGACACCCTGGCGGAAGAGGGTTATGACAGCCTGACAAACTACTTTGTGGCCTGGTATAACAAGAAGAACAGCACGGATTACGCCTCTTTTGACGCGATCATGGCGGTCGCCCCCGCCTTCTTTGAGGATATCCAGAAGGGCAATGCCATGAAATTCTCCTGCACCGCTGAACAATTTACTGAGTTAGAGAAGACACACCCTGAAGTGATGCGCTGGGCCTACTTCCCCTCCGGAAAGGGGCCGGAAGACACCTTCCAGCTAAAGTGGCCGGAGTCCGGGCTTCAGACTGCCGGTTATGACGGCTGGTACCAGTCCATGTTTGCCTTCGCCTTCGGCGACGATATGGCCAACCTGAGCACATCCCCCTCCGGCCACACGTCCTGCCATGAGCGGGGCGTCGGCGACTACATGGAGGGAACCGACCTCTGGGAACAGACCGACGCATATTTCTGCGGGGACGGCCAGGCTCTGGCCCCCGAGTCCGGCTCAGTACTGAGCTACAGCGGCAAGTGGGCGCTGGATGGACCATGTATCAGGAACGCATATGCAAATTATGAATTCTCTTTCTACGGCTCCATCACCCTGGAGGAGGTCGGTCCGGTTACCATTACGCCGGTGGATATGACCCTGTATATCGGCGGCAGCTCCGACTATTGGGAGGACGTCGACGGCACCCACCTTCCCGACGCCGACAGCGGAATCCCCGCCCCCCATTTCTACGTGGAGAGCAGCGAAATCCCGGCGGAGCATCTGGCTGGCGTCACCTTCCACGGCACCGGCGCGGACGGTACGGAAAAGTCCTGGAAGCTGGCGCCCTACGGCGGCGAAGGGGGCCAGCAGGCCATCGGCGAGGACGGCCGAAAGGTGTGGGATATCGTCTCGGCGGACCCCGCCACCGCCGCCGATGCCTCCTGCCTCTACTTTGCGGATGAGGCGTGCACCATTCCCGCCAGTACAGACAACATCGCCGGAAACCACTTCACTCACCTCTATGCCGCCATCAGCACATCCGACGCCAGCGGTGCGGGCAACACCGGCCTGTATGCCGAGGTGAACGGCCAGAAATACGCCCTGCGGTACGGCGTTGGCACGCTGACCGTCCGCTCGGTGACCAACGACGCCACCGGGGGTGAGCCCTACACCTTCGACGCGGTTCACAGTGCGCACAGCACCGTGGAGGCGGCCGCCGGCGACACAGCCGCAGCGGAGACCGCCACGGACGGCGGCTCCAACGCGGGCGTAGTTGCGCCCGCGGGCACGAAGTACACCGTCAACGGCCACGAGAACTGGGCGATGGTGGGCGATGAGCAGCCAAGCATCCTGTTCGACGACGTGCTCAGCAGCTACGAGCTGGACGGCGGCGCGGAATCCGAGGTGGGCCAGACCATGCTGGAAAAGGCCGTCATCGACAACGCCGACGCGCTTGGTCTGGACAACCCCAACGGCCGCCAGTATGAGAGCAAATACTTCGACTTGGTGGACGCCGGAGACGGCAACGTCTGGGTCAAGGCTGACCGGCAGCTCGTCATCTACTGGCCCTACCCCGACGGGATCACCTATGAGACGGCGGGCAGCTATGACTTCGACGTGTTCCACTTCACCGGCCTGCACCGCGAGTACACAACCAACGGCGAGGTGCAGGCGATGGTGAATCAGGCGGCCGCAAACATCAACAATGAAAAGGGCGGGGCCGCCAGCAACAAAACGCTCTCCCTGCAGGTGGAGGAGGTCGTGCTGACCGAGCACGGCATCCAGCTCATTGTGAATCAGGACCGTTACGGCTTCTCTCCCTTTGTGCTGTCCTGGGCAAAAAAGGACACCGGCGGCGGGGATCACGGCGGCACCACCTACTACACCCTGCGCTATGAGAGCAACGGCGGCACGAAGTACGACAGTGAGCGGTACCGCCGCAACACCCTGGTAGAGCTGGACAAGCAGCCCGTCCGGGAGGGCTACACCTTCACCGGCTGGTACGCCGACAAGGCCCTGACCGAGCCCATCGACGACATCCGCATGACCGCCAACAAGACCGTGTACGCCGGCTGGGAAAGGACCGGCGTGCCCGAGCGGCTCAACGGCGACGACCATTTCGCCTACATCATCGGCCGGGACGACGGCCTGGTTCACCCCGAGGCCACCATCACACGGGCCGAGGTGGCCACCATCTTCTTCCGCCTGCTCACCGACGAGGCCCGGGCGGAATACCTGACCGAGACCAGCCCCTTCCACGACGTGGCCCCCGACGCGTGGTACGCCACCGCCGTGGCCACCATGGAGGTCATGGGCATCGTGGAGGGCCGCGCCCCCGCGGTCTTTGACCCCGACGCACCCATCACCCGGGGCGAGTTCGCGGCCATCGCGGCCCGCTTTGACAGTGCGCCCTACGACGGCGCGGACCGCTTCACCGACATCGGCGGCCACTGGGCGGCGGAGTACATCAACCAAGCGGCGGTGAAGGGCTGGGTGGAAGGCCAGCCGGACGGCAGCTTCGCCCCTGACCGGAGCATCAGCCGGGCCGAGGCGATGACGCTGGTGAACCGGGTGCTGGGCCGCCTGCCCGAGACCGCGGACGATCTGCTGGACGGCATGATCACCTGGCCCGACAACCCGCCGGGGGCCTGGTACTATCTGGCGGTCCAGGAGGCCACCAACAGCCACGACTACGGGCGCAAGGCCGACACTGTCCACGAAACCTGGACCGGCCTCCAGCCTGTGGAGGACTGGACACGCTACGAGCAGTAAGCCTGCTTTTCCGCAAAAAAACGCCTGTACCGACATGGTACAGGCGTTTTTTTGCGCTGTCTTACTGCTTGGAGAAGTGCTCCTTGCCGACGCCGCAGAGAGGACATACCCAGCTCTCAGGCACGCTCTCCCAGGCGGTGCCGGGGGCCACGCCGTTGTCGGGATCGCCCTCAGCGGGGTCGTACACGTAGCCGCAGATATCGCAGACATACTTATCCATGGTTATAGTCTCCTTTTTGATCAAATCGCAATTCATAGTATCACCCGGAGGCCGGGAATCCATGCCTTGCCGAACCCCCGCCTTTGTGGTATGATACATTTACTATTTATAACACATTGGGGGACACTGTGAAAATAGGCAAAATCACCATAAATTCAAAGCTGGCTTTGGCGCCCATGGCGGGAGTGACCGACCTAGGCTTCCGGACGGTGTGCCGGGAGCTGGGGGCGGGGTACACCGTGACGGAGATGGTCAGCGCCAAGGCCCTGTGCTATCAGGACAAAAAATCCCTTCCCCTGCTGGAGCTGGGCGAGGGGGAGCACCCGGCGGCGGTGCAGCTCTTCGGCAGCGACCCTTACTGCATGGAGCAGGCGGCGGGCATCGCCGCGGAGAAGTCGGGGGCGGACATTCTGGATATCAATATGGGCTGTCCGGTGCCCAAGGTGGCCAACTCCGGGGATGGCTCCGGCCTGATGAGGAACCCCGAGCTGGCGGTGAAGGTGGCCGAGGCGGTCATCCGGGGGGCGGGCGGACGGCCCGTCACCGTCAAATTCCGGCTGGGCTGGGACAAGGGCTCCATCAACTGCGTGGAGTTCGCCCAGGCCATGGAGGCCGCCGGTGTGGCCGCCGTGGCGGTCCACGGCCGCACCAAGGTGCAGATGTACTCCGGCCGGGCCAACTGGGACTATATCCGGGCGGTAAAGGAGGCCGTGTCCATCCCCGTCCTCGCCAACGGCGATGTCTTTGAGCCGGAGGACGCGGTTCACATTCTCAAATACACCGGGGCCGACATGGCCATGCTCGGCCGGGGCTGCTTCGGCAATCCCTGGCTCTTTGCGCGTGCCCAGGCCGCCCTGGAGGGGCGGCCGGTCCCGCCCCTGCCGCCGCTGGCCCGGCGGTGCGAGACGGCGGTGCGGCAGTTCCGCCTCTCCGCCGCTCAGAAGGGAGAGCACATCGCCTGCCTGGAGGCCCGGAAGCACTACGCCTGGTACCTCAAGGGGGTTCCCTACGCGGGGTATTATAAGGAACAGATCAGCAAAATCTCCACTCTGGAGGACATTGACCGCATCACCGCAGGCATACAGCGGGATCTGAGGGACTGACCGCCGGCAAACGCGCCGGCGAGGAGGTGAGAAAGGCATGACCGAGGAACAGGCGCTGGTACAGCAGGCCCGGCAGGGGGACGAGGGGGCCTTCGCCGCCCTGGTGGAACAGAATCAGGGGCGCATCTACCATCTGGCCCTACGTATGACGGGCAATCCCGACGACGCGGCGGAGCTGTGCCAGGAGGCCTTTCTCAACGCCTGGAAGGGCCTGGGGAAATTCCAGGGGGAGAGCTCCTTCTCCACCTGGCTCTACCGGCTGACCAGCAACGTGTGCATCGACTTTCTGCGGCGGGAGAAGCGGCGCAGTACCCTGTCCATGACGGTCTCCCTGGACGATGAGGAGGGCGCCCGGCAGGCCGAGCTGCCCGACGAGCGGTACAGTCCCCACCGCCAGGCGGAGCAGCAGGAGCTGCGGGACACCCTGCGGGCGGGCCTGCGGGCCCTGTCGGAAGAGCACCGGCAGGTGCTGATTCTCCGGGAGCTGGAGGGCCTCTCCTATGGGGAGATTGCCGCCCTGCTGGGGGTGGAGGAGGGCACCGTCAAGTCCCGCATCGCCCGGGCCCGGCTGGCCCTGCGCAAATATTTGCTGGAACAGGGGAACTTTTTCGGCTCCCCCTCGTCCAAAGCATAAACCAGATCCACGGGACGGAAAGGAGGCGGCGGCATGCTGACCTGTGAACAGGCGCTGGAGCTCATCAGCGCACAGCTCGACGGGGCGCTGACGGCGGAGGAGGCCGGGGCGCTGGACGAGCACCTGGCCCAGTGCCCGGCGTGCCGGGCGCTTCGGGCCGATCTCTCCACCCTGCACCAGCTTCTGCCCACTCTGGCGGAGGAGCCCCCCGCCGGGCTGAAGGACAACATTATGAAAGCGGTCCACGCCTCCAAATGCACCCCCTTCCACACCAGAAAGCGCCAGTGGCGCTGGCGCTCCTGGGCCTCTCTGGCCGCGGTGCTGGTGCTTGTACTGGTGGGCAGGCAGGCTGTGCACCTCTGGAGCCCTCCGGACAGCTCCGGGAGCGTACCCAGAGCCAATCTTGCCGGGTTGACCGGAGCGGCCTCCGGCGGGAGCGCCGGACAAACCGCCCCGGCTCAGGAGGACCGCGCGGGCCCCACCGGGGAGCCCGCCGAGGCCGCCAGCGGCGGCGCCGACGGCGCCATCCGGAAGGACAGCTCCGCCGGTGAGAGGCCCCAGAACCGGGACGTGACGCCACCCGCCGATGGACCGGAGGGCGGCCAGATACCGGCATCTGCTCAGGAGCCGTCTGTCTCCGCGCCGCCTGTCTCCGAGCTCCAGCCTACCCCGTCCGCGGGGCCCTCCGTCATGTCCCTGATGCCCGAGGACGCCCCGCAGGACACCCATCCCCCCTCCTCCGCCCTGACGGAGGAGGGCGCACGCCAGGCGCTGCTGGAGTGGCTGGGCCAGCCCGACGCGCCTCTAACCTCCCTTGGCCGGTCGGAGGACGGGACGGCCTACCGCTTCCAGACGGAGGACGGGGCTCTTTACTCCGTCCCTCTGGACGGGAGTCCCATCACTGCGGAACCCTCCTGACCTGCACACGCGGCCGGTGTTACCGGCCGCGTGTTTTTATTCGGCTGCGGCACATTGAGTCTGTCTCCCCGCTCGGCTCCGGCCCCAAGCTTGTCTCCCGGCGGACATTCCCTCCCCCTCTCCCGCGTGCAAATTTCCCCCCTGCGGACTGCTGCGGGGTATTTTGCGCGATTTTTCTAAAATTTCAGTTGTATCTCCGGTTGATTTAATGTATAATGAACAACAGGCAGTCCTCCGTCCCCCTCGGGAGCCCTGCCCAGACGATTCCAAATGTAAGGAGAGGAAACAAGTATGAGCTATTCCGTACAAAACATCCGCAACGTCTGTCTGCTGGGCCACGGTGGAAATGGTAAGACCTCCCTGGCCGAGAGCATGCTGTATTTGACCGGTGGCACCGTGCGGCTGGGCAATCCCGCCGACGGGAATACCGTTTGCGATTACGACCCTGAGGAAACCCGCCGTCAGATTTCCATCTCCACCGCAGTGGCTCCCGTGGAGTACAACGGCTGTAAGATCAACGTGCTGGACACGCCGGGCTACTTTGACTTTTCCGGCGAGGTGATCGAGGCCCTCCAGGTGGCCGACGCGGCCATCATCGTCTGCTCCGCCAAGGCGGGCATGAGCGTGGGCGCGGAGAAGGCGTGGAAGCTGTGCGAGCAGCGCAGGCTGCCCCGGCTGCTCTATATCTCCAAGACCGACGAGGAGAACTCCGACTACAACGCCGCCTTCGACACCCTGCGGGAGCGCTTCGGCAAGAATATCGCCCCCGTGGCCGCCCCCATCTGGGACGCGGACAAGAAGGTCATTGGCTTTATCGACGTGCTCCACAAGCGCGCCTTTGAGGCCGGCCCCAAGGGCGAGCGCATCGAGATCGACGTCCCTGACGACAAGAAGCCCGTGCTGGACGAGCTGTACGATGCCCTCAAGGAGTCGGTGGCTGAGACCAGCGAGGAGCTGATGGACAAGTACTTTTCCGGTGAGGACTTCACCTACGCCGAGATGATCCAGGGTCTGCGCCAGGGCGTGAAAGACCTGTCCCTCTTCCCCGTTGTGTGCGGCTCCGCCGTCTCCGGCCTGGGCACCCGCATGCTGCTGGACATCATCGTGGAGCTGCTGCCCTCCCCCCTGGAGGGCCGCCCCCTCATGGGCGAGAACGCCGACGGCGAGGTGGACGAGTTCGTGCCCTTCCCCGGCGCCCTGCCCGCCGCCCTGGTGTGGAAGACCGTCTCCGACCAGTACGGCAAGTACTCCTTCGTGAAGGTCATCTCCGGCAACCTCAAGCCCGACATGCAGCTGGTCAATTCCCGCACCGGCGCCACGGAGAAGCTGGGCCGCCTGTACGTGATGAAGGGCAAGAAGGCCGAGGAGGTCAAGGAGCTGGAGTGCGGCGACATCGGCGCCATCGGCAAGATGGAGAAGGTCAAGACCGGCGACACCCTCTCCGATCCCCGCAAGGTGGTCAAGCTGGAACCCATCCCCTTCCCCGAGCCCTGCTACTCCGTGGCTATCACCCCCAAGACCAAGGGCCAGGAGGACAAGATCGCCGCCGGCCTCATCCGCCTGAACGAGGAGGATCTGACCTTCAACTGGGTCAACAACGCCGAAACCCGCCAGATGGTGGTCTCCGGCACCGGCGACATGCAGATGGACGTGATTCTCTCCCGGCTGAAGAGCCGCTTCGGCGTGGACGCCGAGCTCTCCGAGCCCCGGGTGCCCTACCGCGAGAAGATCCGCAAGAAGGTGGAGGTGCAGGGCCGCCACAAGAAGCAGACCGGCGGCCACGGCCAGTTCGGCGACGTGTGGATGCGCTTTGAGCCGGGCGACACCGAGGAGCTCCAGTTTTGCGAGGAGGTCGTGGGCGGCGCGGTGCCCAAGAACTACTTCCCCGCCGTGGAGAAGGGCATGCGGGAGGCCGTGGTTCACGGTGTGCTGGCCGGCTACCCGGTGGTGTACCTGAAAGCCACCCTGTACGACGGCTCCTATCACCCGGTGGACTCCTCCGAAATGGCCTTCAAGACCGCCGTGCAGATCGCCTACAAGACCGGTATGCCCCAGGCCAGCCCTGTGCTGCTGGAACCCATCGGCGAGCTGAAGGTCACCATCCCCGACAGCTACATGGGCGACGTCATCGGCGATCTGAACAAGCGCCGGGGCCGCGTCATGGGCATGAACCCCGACGGCGAGGGCAACCAGATCGTGGAGGCCGAGGTACCCATGGCCGAGATGGGCCGCTACGCCATCGATCTGCGCTCCATGACCCAGGGCCGCGGTTCCTTCACCTTCCGCTTCGTCCGCTACGAGGACGCCCCTCCCGCCGTCCAGGAGAAGGCCATCAGATACCCCGGGATCCCCAAGCGAGCCCAGCGCAGCGGGTCGGTTGGGGAGCGGAGGAGCAAGGGAGCGTTTGAGGAATGGCCGCCAGGCTGTTCCGAAAAAAGCGTACTCTGCGACGACGCGGCGATGCAGGACGAGGCCGACTAACCCAATATGTAAAAAGGGCCGGGCTGATTTCAGCCCGGCCCTCTCTTGTCCCGCCGTCCGGTTATCCCAGGAGCCGGACGCCCTCCTCATTCTGGTAGAATTGCAAGGCGGTCGACACCTCATAAAACACCCCTTCCCAATTCCAGCCATTGGTCATTTGGTTCTCCATCGCGGTCATCACGGGATACTGCATCCAGCTCTGCTGGTGGGTGTAGTTGAACCAGCCGTCCACAATGTAGCCGTCCCGCACCCGCTCGATGGGATAGGCCACATAGCCCCGGCAGTTCTCTCCGTCCCGGGGCAGAGAGAAGGCCGCGAACAGGTCGTCTCTGATCTGCTGCCCCCAAAATAGGCTGTCGTAAGCAAAGGTCTGCTCTCCCAGGAAGCAGTAGGGGGCAGCGTAGGTCTGTCCGCCCTCATCGTACAGCACCCGGCCGGTGAGCGCGCCGCCGGAGCGCCAGCCCTCCATACCGGCCCGATAGGCCGGCCAGAGCTGGATGGACTCGGTGCCGCAGAAGCCGGGGGGCGTTGTCCAGAGGAAATGCTGAATGAGCATCCACCGCTCCCCGGGCAGCTCCACACCCACGCCGGTGATGCGCAGTTCCTTTACATCATAGACGGTGTGTATGTTTGTGTGCCGCTCCCCCCCGATCCAGTAAGAGTGGGATACCCGTCTCCCGCTGTTGACCGGGTAGTCGTCCACGTCCACCACCACCAGGATGGCCCCGTCACAGGCGGCCAAGTCCTCCGCCGTCAGATCGTTGAGCACATAGTCCGGTACGCCCAGCGCCAGCAGGCGCGCCTTGCTCTCCTCCACTCCGCTGTGCTCCCCGGCGTCCACCGGGGCCCACTCCATGGGGTAACGCCCTCCCAGCAGATAGCCGCAGGCACAGCCCAGCGCCAGTACGGCGGCGAGGGCGCCGGCCACGGCCCGGTCGCTGACCCGCACCGGCGCAGGACGGACGCCGTAGCCCGCCTCGTCCAGCTCCTTGGAGAGCTTCCACAGGCTGCGGAGGGTCAGGACATACATCACAATCACAGCCACCCCCAGGAGCAGGCCCGAATAGCCTATCACAGCCAGTATGCCGAGGATGCCATACCACACCATCAGCGCCGCAGCGCCGCCGGCATGGGGGGGCAGCCCCGCCTTCTCCTGTACCGCCCGGAGTCCGCCCCGGAGGCAGAAGCACTCCTCCAGCAGCAGAGCCAGATCGGCGGCGGCCAGCACGACCGCCGCCGGAGAGGCGTAAAATGCCCCCCGCAGGATGGTGGCGTTGAGCACCAGCAGCCCGTATCCATAGGCCGTCCGCACCACTGTGATGCCCCAGCACACTTCAAACCACCGGTTCTCCCGCCGCAGGGCACGGAAGCCCAGCAGCAGCAGCGCCATGCCGACGGCGGGCAGGAGATAGTTGAGGCACAGCACGTTCAACGTGATGCCGGTGAGGGCCATACCGAGCAGCACCCGGTTCATCGCCCGTTTCCACGGGGTCACGTCCTCCAGCACGTCCCCGGGGGGCAGATCAGTGAGGCCGCACTCCAGCAGGCGGTCAAGCTCGGCCTCGCGCATGGCATTCTGCTTACGTTCCCGCATGGCCTTCCCCTCCCAGCGACTTCCGGAGCCTCTTTTTGAGCCGGTAGAGCTTCCCCTCCACCGCCCGCTCGGTCAGGCCCAGCTCGGCGGCGATCTGGGCGGTGGACTGCCGGTAGTAATATTTTCGGTACAGGAGCGCCCGGCTCCCGGCGGGCAGCTCCTCCAGAGCCCGCTGTAGCGCCGCCCGCCGTTCCCGTTGGAGCACAGTCTCCTCCGGGCCCGGCTCCTGGGACGGGGTCTGCTCTGAAAGGGCCTCGCCGCCGTGGCGGGCGTTGCTCCGGGCGCGGTTCAAGGCGGTGTTCCGGGTCAGGGCGGTGAGCCAGGCGGCCCAGCTCCCCCGCTCCCCGTCAAACTGTCCGATCCGCTCCCACACCCGCAGGGCCGCTTCGGACAGGCAGTCCTCCCGATCCCTGGGATCCGGCAGGATGGGGGCGATGACATACTTCATCAGCGGCCCGTAGTGCCGCAGCAGCTCCTCCATGCCGGTCTCGTCCCGCCGGAGCAGCCGCTCCACCAACTCCCGCTGTTCCACGCCGTCCCCTCCCTTCCCCAAGCTGCCTTCTATTCTATCATACACGCTTCGTCAGAAAAACCCACGGCAGTTTCCAAAAAGGAGGGCGACGGCGGGAGACGCCCCTCACCAAACCGGGCGCACACCATCCAAATTTGGTCTCCCGGCAGAGGCCCTGGTAGCCGGAGCCGTGGGCAGAAAAAGAGCCCGCCGCGTCTCCGCAGCAGGCTCTTTTTGTATTTTTTATATCAAATATTACTTATGGTATAACTTATTGGTCTCATACTGGGGCTCGCAGGTGAGGCGCAGGCCCAGGCGGCTGTAGGTGCCGCTGTCCACCGGGGAGAGGATGACGGTGGAGTGGGCCTCGCACCCCCGCAGGGCGGAGAGCTGGTCCAGCGCCCGCTTGGCCAGCGGGTTGGTGGTGGCGGAAATGGCCAGGGCGATCAGCGTCTCATCGGAGTGGAGCCGGGGGTTGACGGAGCCAAGGTGGTTGACCTTCACGGCCTGGATGGGCTCGATGGCCTCCCGGGAGATGAGGTGGTGCTGGTGGTCAATGCCCGCCAGGCGCTTAAGGGCGTTGAGCAGGGTGGCGGAGGAGGCGCCCATCAGGTCGGTGGTCTTGCCGGTGACCACCTCGCCGCTGGGCAGCTCAATGGCTCCGGCGGGGTTGCCGGTCTCCTCGGCCACCTGGGCGGCGGCGGCTACCACGGGCCGGATGGAGGGATCCACATGGGCCTGCTGCATGAGCAGCTCCAGCTTGTTCACCAGCTCGTCGCCAGCGGCGCCCACCCGGCGGTCGCACAGGGCGGTGTAGTAGCGGCGGACGATCTCCTGCCGGGCTGCGGCACAGACCGCCTCGTCGTCCACGATGCACTTGCCCGCCATGTTCACCCCCATGTCGGTGGGAGACTTGTAGGGGCACTCCCCCATGATCCTCTCAAACATGGCGGAGAGGACGGGGAAGATCTCCACGTCCCGGTTGTAGTTCACCGTGGTTTCGCCGTAGGCGGCCAGGTGGAAGGGGTCGATCATGTTCACATCCCCCAGATCGGCGGTGGCCGCCTCATAGGCCAGGTTCACCGGGTGCTGGAGGGGCAGGTTCCAGATGGGGAAGGTCTCAAACTTGGCGTAGCCCGCCTTGATCCCCCGCTTGTAGTCGTGGTAGAGCTGGGAGAGGCAGACGGCCATCTTGCCGCTGCCGGGGCCGGGGGCCGTCACCACCACCAGGGGACGGCTGGTCTCGATATAGTCGTTTTTGCCGTAGCCCCCGTCGCTGACGATCAGGCCGGTGTTGTGGGGGTAGCCTGCGATGGGGTAGTGGAGGTAGGTTCGCACCCCCAGGTGCTCCATCCGGCGGCGGAAGGCGTCGGCGGCGGGCTGTCCGGCGTACTGGGTGATCACCACGCTGCCCACCAGCAGGCCCTCCCCCCGGAAGGCGTCGATGAGCCGCAGCACGTCCACGTCGTAGGTGATGCCCAGATCGCCCCGGATCTTGTTCTTCTCGATGTCGCTGACGCAGATGGCGATGACCACCTCCACCGAGTCCCGCAGCTCCTTGAGCATACGGATCTTGCTGTCCGGCTCGAACCCGGGCAGCACCCGGGATGCGTGGTGGTCGTCAAAGAGCTTGCCGCCGAACTCCAGATAGAGCTTGTTGCCGAACTGGCGGATCCGCTCCCGGATGTGGGCCGACTGGAGCTCCAGATACTTCTGATTGTCAAAGCCGAGCTTGTCCATCTTTCTCATCCTCTCCTGTCATTCATTCAATCTGTTATTTTACCACATCCGCCGTCCCCCTCAAAGCCCTTTTTCCCATTTCGGCAAAATTGACAACCGCTCTTGACAGGTGGCTCCTACAGGTGTAGTATCATTACGAATGCGACAACTGTAGGAGGGCTGTGACATGAAGCTGAGTGACAAGGAGTGGAGGGTGCTGAACGCCCTCTGGGTGGCCCCGGAGGGGCTGGCCCTGGGGGCCGTGGTGGACGCTCTGCGTCCGGATACGGGCTGGAGCCGCAGCACGGTGCTCACCTACCTCACCCGTATGGAGGCCAAGGGCCTGGTGGACATCCGCAAGGAGGAGTTCCCCCACCGCTACCGGGCGGCGGTGAGCCGGGAGGACTGCGCCGCGGCGGAGCGCCGGGGCCTGCTGGAGCGGGCCTACCAGGGCTCGGCGGGCAAACTGGTGGCCGCCTTTTTGAAGGACGAGAAGCTCACCCCCCAGGAGCGGGACGAGCTGCGGAAGCTGCTGGATGAGATGGAGGTGTGAGGCGTGGTCAACCTCTGGTCTGTTCTCGCTCAGACCCTGGCCCTGTCCGTGGCGGCGTTGGTGCTGCTCGCCGCAAAGCGCCTCTTTCTGGACAAGCTCTCCCCCCGGTGGCAGTACGGGGTGTGGGCCATCCTGGCCCTGCGCGCCCTCCTGCCCGCCGGTCTGCTGGGCCGCACCCTGGTGCCCGGCGGGCGGGTGGTGCTGGAGGCGGCCAGGCTCCAGGTGGAACTCCCCCTGTCCTCCGCCCTCACCGACCCCTACGGCGTGACGGAGGTACTGGCCCCGGTGCCCCTCTTTCCCCGCGGCCTGCCCGCGCCGGGGAGCATCACTGACGCGCTGTTTTACCTCTACGCCGCCGGGGTGCTCCTGCTGGCCCTGTGGTTTTTCCTGTCCTACGCGCGCCTGCGCGCTGCCATCCGGCGGGGCCTCTCCCCCGCCCCGGAGGTGCTGGCCCAGGTGGAGGGCGTAGCGGCACGGTACGGCCTGAAGGCCCCCCGGCTGGTAGTGGTGCTGCCCGGGCTGGAGAGCGCCTTCGTCTGCGGCCCCCTGCGCCCGGTGCTGGCGCTCCCCGACCGGCCGGTGGACGACAAGGTGCTCCTCCACGAGCTGCTCCACCTCCGTCATGGCGACGTGTGGGCCGGGGTGGGGGTGTGCGCCCTGCGGTGCCTGCACTGGTGCAACCCACTGATCTGGTACTGCTGCGACCGGATGCAGAACGACTGCGAGGCCCTCTGCGACCAGCGGGTGCTGGAGCGGCTGGAGGGGGAGGAGCGCCGCGCCTACGGCGTGATTCTCCTGTCCATGGCCGACGGCCGGTACGCCCGCGCCCCCGGCACCTCCTCCATGGCCAACGGCGGGCGCAACATCAAGGCCCGCATCCAGGCTATCGCCCGCTTCAGGCGCTACCCCGCCGGGATGGCCCTGGCCTCGGGCTGTGTGGCCGCGGTGCTGGCCCTCACCTGCCTGGGGGGCGTCAGCGGCGCGGCGGAGGTGCCCGGCGGAACCGACCGGGGCGCTCTTGCCCTGGCCCAGGCCCAGCTCAACCGCCCCACCACCGTGGCCGGGGCCCTGGATACCTATGCCAAGGCGCTGCTCGACGACAGCCCCCTCTACCTGTCCATGGTGTCGCCCCGGTCTGAGCTGCCAGCCCTTTATGATACCTTCGCCCGGGGAATCCGGCTCTGTCTGGACGCCCCCTTTGGGGAGGCCGATTTCTGTAAGAGGAACGGTGCCTGGCATGCGGAGTGGTCGGTGCTCAACCTGCGCCCAGACGGGGCGGGGGGGTATACCGGCACCCTGTTCTTTACCGCCGTGGACACCCCCGACGTCACCCAGTGCGTCTCCCAGGAGGTGGCCGTCCACCCGGATGGAGACCACTGGCTCGTGGAAGCCCTGGGCATGCTGGAGCGCCGCCCCCTGGAGGACGCGCCGCCCTTCCGGGGAAACGAGGCCCGCCCCGTCCTCACCTACACAGCAGAAGCGGCCGGCCTGCGCCTGGAGATCGGCCTTCAGTACTCCCTTGGAACCGGCTATGCCCGGGACGCGGAGGACAGCCCCCAGCCTCACATCCACTTCACCGAATATGACTACTCCATGGGCGGCCGGGCCTACGAGCTTGGCACCGGCCGGGAGATCCCTCTGGCCGGTGTCGAGGTCTGGCCCCTGAACAGCGCAGGGGATCGGGGCGGCTGCGGCACAGCGTTCCCCCTTCCCAATGAGCTGGGCGGCGGAGGCGGCACCGCAGGCCCGAGCGGCAGGGGCGTCGGTCTGGACTGCGTGGCCGCCCTGGCTCTGACCTTTACCTACAACGGCCATACCTACACCTGCACCGCCGATCCCGCGGAGGTGACGCCATGAATCACGCAGGTATTCGGAGCGCCCTGAGCCGCATCGCCTGGGCCTATCTTCTCATCCATCTGCACTTCCGCCTGAACAACCTGGATCTGCTCCCCGACTGGGCGGGCTACCTCCTGATTTTCTCCGCGATCGGCCTGCTGGCCGGAGAGCTGCGGGATCTGCCCCTGCTCAGGCCCTTCTGCATCCTGCTGGGCGCGGTGTCCGGGGTGGACTGGCTGTCCTTTCTCCTCACCGGCGCGGAGTTCACCGGCCGCTTCTTTCTCCTCTCCGCCCTGATCACCTGTGTGGCCCTCTATTTCCACTTCCAACTGCTCACCGATCTGGCCGCCCTGGCCGACCGGCGGTCAGGGGAGGGCGGCCGCTCCCCCCTGGGCCGCCGCCTGCGGCTGTGCCGCAACGCGGACGCGGTGTTTCCGGGTGGCCTTCTGCCTGCTCCCCTATCTGGCGAACTGGCGGTGGGTGGAGCTGCTGATTGCTCTGCTGTCCCTGCTCTGGCTGGGCACCTGTGCCGTCATCTGCTGCGGGCTCTTCGCCCTGCGCCGCCTCTATCCCGCGGAGGAGGACGAATAGGGCGTCCCCAATTGACCTTATTGGTGCGCGAACAACCCGAAAGCCGTATCCATCTGTTCGGCTATCCGGAATGGCAGACCTACACCAAAGACCACTTGGAAGCCTTCTTTGAACTGGACACCTATTTCTATTCCTCTTTTTATACCAACAATTTGCTGCCT
>OGYH01001405.1_pt1 | contig 22538 bp, 1 predicted proteins | sample 1576511 | NCBI WGS metagenome assembly OGYH01 (sample SAMEA3541522, study PRJEB24748) | human gut metagenome | biome: human gut; feature: human-associated habitat; material: faeces | place: China | collected 2012
TAAAAGTATAATGCTATCTTTACGATTAGCATTAAAAATGCTCTTTATATTAATATCACAATCTATGAAGGGAGGGTGAATTTAATATTTTAATTATCTATAAATATAAAAATTTTATATTTATTTAATTAAATAGAAGGGAGTGAAAAAAACAAATGAATAAAAGGTTAGTTTCCATTATTTGTGCAGCGGCATTATTTACTCAAACCTTGCCAACAAATGCAATTGCAACAACAATTGAAGATGCATTTATTAAAAAAGGTTTAAATAGTGAAGTTGATAAGGATAAAAGTGATTCTAATAGTGAAGAATCAAGTTCTAAAGATGAAAATGAGACAAGCCAAGACAACAAGTTAAAGGAAGAAGAATTAGGACTTGATAAAGTTAAATTTAATGCATATATAGATAAAACTGATCAATTATTGTTTTCTATTGGATTTGATGAAAAAGAAAAGAAATTCACTGTTAGTGAACAATCTGAAAAAAATATATCAGAAGAAACTCCAGAAGAAACAATGTATACTATAAAAATATTTGATAAAGAGCAAAAAGAAAAGTTTTCAGTAGACCTTAAAGGTAAGGATACTGGAAATTCTGAAAAATTAGAGCCATTAAAAAGCTTAAACTATGAAGTAGGCGATTTTATACAAATAACACCTACTGATAGTAAGGATGTATTAAAGATTACTGGTAATATTCAAGGTGATGTGGACAAGCAAAAGGAAGATTATTCTGATGGAATTGATAATTATGATTACATTGGAAATGTAAGATTCCAAGTTGAAGAAGATCACCTTAAAACTGTATATAATGAAGCACCAGTTATAAATGGACTTACAGATATTGAAGAATCAGAAAATCCTATGAATGATATTCTTACTGGAATATCTATAAAGGATGATCATGATGGAGATATTGATAATTCTAAAATTGTGCCTTTAATAACAGAACTTGAAGGTGGAGTTTTAGAGGTAAGTTATACTGTTGAAGATAGCTGGGGAAGAAAAGCAACTGGTAAGAGAAAGATTTCACCTAAAAAAGTGGAGCAAGAAGAAGTAAAACAAGAAAAGCCAAAAATTATTAGGGAAGAAATTAATTTACGTACTGGAAATGCAAGTAATAGTACAAATATAAATTCTCAAACTTTAGATGCTAATGTAATAACAGTTGAAGGTACACCATATTTTAATGGTCAACATGTAAGATTTAAAATAAGATTTGATACTGTAGCGAAACAAATTCAAATTGTTGACCAAGATGGTAGAAAGTTAAGTAATACTGGAAATAATGAGTATTTTAGATTTGTATTATATGATAAGGATATGAATGAAAAAGCTTCGGTATCTTTATTAGGAAATGATAAAAGTGACTCTGATAAGTTAGATAAAATTGCCAATCAACTTTATGAAGTAGGAGACTTTATAGGAATATGGCATGGAGAAACTAAGCTTGAGTCAGAAACAAAGGATGAAGAAAAGGTTGAAACTTCACCTTCATTTGTTCCTAAACTTAAAATAGATGGATTAGTAGGAGTTTTAAATAATGATGGTTCAGGTAATTTAAGTGATGCTACTGGAACTAAAAATTATTCTAATGGAATGGATAAAAAGGATATTTCTGAAAGAAGATTCCAAATTACATCAAATGGATTAAAAGAAGTAATTAATGAGGCTCCTAAATTTGCAGATTTAGATGAAAAAGAGATTTCAAGAGGTGGAGAGTTTAAGCCTTTAGATGGAATAAAAGAAAAAATAAAAGATGATTTTGATAAATTTGATGATGATAATTTAGATACTAAAGCTGTTTCTATAACTTATAGCTCTTATGATGTAAAAAGAGTTGGAGAGCAAACTATAACTTATACAGCTACAGACAAGTGGGGAAGATCAAGTACTGCAACAAGAAAATTAACAGTTACATCACAAAATCCACTTGATACTAAGTATATAGAATTTAAAAAGAATAATGAAGGAAACAATGGAACAAGTTTATTTAAAATAAAATTTGATCCAGTAGAAAAGAAGTTTTTAGTAGACAATTTAGACGCTGTACAAGAAGAAGCTATAGACCCAACTGTATCATCATCTATATTTAAGTTAAAAGTATATACACAAGGTGGAGTATTACAAAAAACATTAAATATTAAAGGTACTGATAATTTAAAAACTGTATTAAAGAAGTTTGATGGATATAAATATAATGTTGGTGACCGTATAGAATTATGGTCAAATAATCCTAAGAATATAGTAATTCATGGTGTAGATAGAGTTACAGAATCAAATGGAACAGTACAATCACCTTCACCTAGTACACCAGAGCAAGATTCAACTATAACTTCACCACAACCACCAAATGGAGGAGAGAGTTCAGGAGGAAATCAAGAACAAGCTTCAGGAGGCACTCAAAATGGAAGTGGGGGATCAGGAAATAATGGAGAGGAAGCTTCGGAACAAAATATTAGAGAAGGTAATTTAACTCAAAGTAGTAATTCAGGAGAGTTAAGTAGCACAAATAAAAATGACTCTGATAATTATGAAAACTATGAAAATGGAATTGATAATTCAGATTTTATGAAAAATGTAAGATTTGAAATAGAATCTGATAAGTTAACTTATATTTATAATGAAGCGCCTAAATTTGAAATAGCTGATAATGTTGAACTAGAGATTGATAGAAATGGTAATTTAACTAAAGAAGAATTAATGAATGGATTAACTGTTAAGGATGATCATGATGGTGATAGTTTAACTTCAAAGGTTATAATTGGAGATTTAGATACTACTACTATAGGTGAAAAAGAAGTTGAATATAGAGTTATAGATAGTTGGGGAAGAAGTTCATTAGTAAAAAGAAAGGTAACTGTATATCCTTTAAATTCATTGGAATACAATTATATTACTCTTAGAAATAATGAAACATTTGACCCTATTTTAACTATTAGATTAAATGATGAAACTAAAAAATTTGTAGTTGATAAAATTGACAGAAGTAAAATACCAAGTAGTTTAAGTAATGATACTAAAGTATTTGAACTTAAACTTATAAGAAAAAAGAAAGAAAACTCAAGTACTAAAGCAAGTGAAGAAAATTCAGTTGGTAAAGGTGAAGAAGTAATCGGAACTATAACTTTAACTAAAGAAGATTTGATGAATGATGAGAAAATTAAGGAAATTAATAAACTATCATATCAATATTCTGACTATATTTCTTTATGGGTTTATGATTCAGAAGATGGTATATTTATTTCTGGTAAATCAGATGTAATATTAAATGGTTTTGAAGGTTCTAGAAGTCAAGAATCTATGCAAAATACTAGATTTAAAATTAAAGAAACTGGTTTAGAATCAATATATAATGAAGCTCCTAAAATAAATGGATTAAATGAAAAATTATACGTGTATAAAAATGATGACATAACTCAAAAAGTTGCAACAAGAGATCTTGAAGTAAAAGATGATAGTGGTGAAATTAAACTTGATAGCATAGAAGTTACTGATGTTGATGGAAAAATAGTTAAGCCTGAAAATAGTGAAAGTAATTCAAAAAGTAAGTTTAAATTTAAATTAAAATCTGAAGACAGTAGTGAAGATAAATATATAAAAACTAATGAAATTAAAGAGTTTAAATTAAATTATAAAGTTACTGATGCTTGGGGAAGAAGTGCTACATATCAAAGAACTGTATCTGTAATATCAAGGTCTGTATCAAATGATATTGAGTTTTATAATAAGGATGGAAATAAAAATTTATTTTCGCTTAAGTATAATCCTATAACAAATACATTTGATGTAAGTAAAAAGGAAAATACTCCACCTTCACAAGGAGGACAACAACCAGGTGAATCAGAAGGTCCAGATGAACATCCAGCACAAGGGCAAGAGCCTAGTGATCCAAATAAACCATCACAAGGAACTGATAGTTCAAATAATGAACAATTACAAACTAAAACTGGTGATGCTGAGAATAGCAATAATACAGAGCAAACACCATCTTCAAGTAATGGAGAAGTAAGTTTACCAGGTACAAGTATACCAGAACAAGGAGCTACTCCTCCAGGTCAAGACTCAACTACACAAACTCCTGATAATTCACAAGGGGGACAACAACCAGAAGGAACTGGAGGAAGTAATAATCAACAAACAAAAGATGAAATTGTATTTAAATTAACTGTATTTAATGTTGATGAACAAGAAGTTGGGAAAATTGAATTAACAGAAGAAAAAGCAAAAAATATAGACGAACTAAAAAAAGAATTAGAAAAAATAACAATTTATGATGATTATTATGTTGCATTATGGAGTAATACACCAAAAAGAATAAGAATTCAAGGTGAAGTTAAAGATAATGATAAATTAGGTGAATTAGAAAATGAGAAGCAAGATTATTCACAAATTATAAATAATCGTGATTATATTGACAATGTTAGATTTAATTTAACAGAAGATGGTATACATGCTGTTTATAATAAAGCACCTAAAATAAAAATTTTAAATACTGAAACACTTACGGCATATGCTGGTGATATTATTGATTATACAAAAAATATAGAAGTAAAAGATGATAGAGATAATCCAACAGGTAATCATGTTATTGATAATTCAAAGATAAAAATTACTATTGTTCCAAAAGAAGCTAATAGTGGAGGAACACAACCTGATGGAAATCCAGGTTCAAGTACTGAAATAGAAAGTAGTCCAGACTCAGGAAGTGGGGGTGCTTCTAGCTCAGAAAATACAGAACAAACTCCAGATGCTGGAGATGAAACTCTTATAAATGATGAGCCTTCAAGTGGAAGTGATGATTCAAGTGAAGATAATAGTTCAAGCGAAAAAGATGATTTAAATAAAACAGAAGAAGAAAAATTCTTAGAAGAACAAAAGAAGCATTTAAAAATAGGTAATAATAAAGTTAGATTAACAGTTGCAGATAGTTGGGGAAGAACAACAACTATTGAAAGAGATTTATTAATAAAAAATGGTATTGATAAAAATGAAATTATATTTAAGGCGGGGAGTGGTCAAGAGCCAATAAGAATTAAATTTAATCATGAGACTAAAAAATTAGATGTTACTACTAAAAATGGAAGATTTGGTGAGAGTTCAAATCCTGGTTATGTAAAAATTGTAGTATATAGACCAAATGAAAATGATAGTGGAGCAACTCCTATTTTTCAAGAAATAAGTATTAATGCATCAGACACAGTTACAGATAGAACTTTAGAAAGTTTGAAAAATTATAAATTTAAATATGGGGATTACTTTAAAATTTACCATGGACATCCACAGTTGTTTTATATAACAGGTGGTATAAATGACCAAAGAGAAGATTATACTGATGGGGTTCAAAATCCTGAAAACTTATTAGATGTAAAATTTGTAATTACTGAAAGTGGATTAAAATCAATATATACCAATCCAGATGAAAATAATATAAGTGATAATAAAGTTGTATTTGGACCAGTTGCCCAAGAGAAATTTCCATTCAAAATTCAAATTGATTTTGAAAATAGAAGATTTAAAGTAACCGAGGTAACTGGAACAAATGTAAAATATGGTGATAATAATGTTGTTTATAAAATAGCTCTTATACGAAAAGATAGTAATGGAATTACTAGCATAGTGAGAGAAAATGAGTTTCAGGGGACTGATTTTGGTAAAAGTATTATGAATAGTGACAGCACAGATCCTAATTACGGAAATAAAGGTAAAAATTGGAATGGGCAAAGTTTTCAATATAATGATTGCTTATATTTATGGCATAAAGAACCAAATAGATCCATTATAAAAGGTAATATAAAAAATGAAAGAGAAGATTATAGTAATGGTGTTGATGACATAGATAATATGAATAATGTTGTATTTAGATTAACTCCTAATGGATTAGAGTCTATATATAATGAAGCACCTAAAATAGAAGGCGTAGGAGATATAGATGTATATCAAAATCAATCATTTAATCCTGCTGATAATGTAACTTATAGTGATGACCATGATAAATTAAAAAGTCAATTAGAAACATCAATTGGAATAAAAGAAAATGGTTCAGTTACTCCTTTAACTAATAATGGAACAGGAGTTACATTTGATACAAGTCAGTTAGGTGAAAAAACACTAGTTTATACAGCAACTGACCGTTGGGGAAAAACTACAACAGTAGAAAGAAAAGTTACAGTAAGACCTAATTTATATAAAAATGTATTTAAAGTATATCCTCAAATTAGTAGTGAACAAGTAGGCAATAAACCTGGAGAAAGTGGTGGTAGTAGTTCAATTGAAACTACTAATACTGAATCAACTACTCCACCAAATTCAAATTTAAAAAGTGGTAATACAGGTGATTCTACTTTAAATTCAGGAAGCGAAAATTCTGAAAATACAGGTTCAAGTAGTTCAAACTCAGGAGGTAATTCTTCAACACAAAATAAACCTTGGCAATATGAAGAAAATAAAACTAAAACACCTGCATTTGAAATAGGCTTTGATACTATTACAGGCAAATATAAGGTATATAATCAAACAAATGAAAGATTATCTAATGATAAATTAGATGAAACTGCATTTGCAATTCAAATTAAAAATGCAAATGGTACTGAAAAAAAGAAAATTATTTTAACTGGAAATGATAGAGGTACATCTCCTAAATTATCAGAACTTAATGATGTATCATATGCTGATGATGATATTATAAGAGTATATAGAAGTGATTTAAAAGGAATTGAAATTACTGGTACTGTAACAGGCAATATACCAAGTATTGAAGATATGAGTAGTGAAGCTAATAGATTTGATTATATGAAAAATACTGGATTTAAAGTAAGTAATGCAGGATTACAAGCTATATATAATAAAGCACCTGTTATAACTGGAGTTAAAAAGGTTAGAACTATTAGTAAAGGTACTGTAGATTTATTGGATGGAATAGATGTAAGTGATGAAATTGATACAGATATATCTGTAAATTCTATGTACATATATGTAAATGATGAACTTATAGGAACTGTAAATCAAAATCGTAATAGTAATGAAAATTCTCATAGAGAGTATGACTTTAACAAAGTTGGTACTTATAAAGTAAAATATCTACTTTATGATAAATGGGAAAGAACAACTATGATAGAAACTACTGTAAAAGTAGAATCTAAAACAAGAGAAAATGAAATAAAAGTTTATGGTCCTAATGATTTAAATTCATCAGATAATCCAGCATTTAGAATTACTTTTGATACAAAAAATGATAAAATTTTATTAAAAGGACGTAATGAAAGTAGTATTGTAGAAAAGGAAAATAGTGATGATGATATTGAATCTGCAAAACAAGGCAATAATAATCAAAATAGTGAAAATCAAGATTCAAGTTTAGCTAGAACAAGTACAGAAAATTATTTTGAAATTGTTGTAAGAAGCTCAAAAGGGGAAGAAAAAGCTAATATATCATTAAATGGTGATACTGACCATGATAAAGAACAATTAAAGAAACTTCATAATTTAGGATTTGATAAATATGATACTATAAGTTTAAAGGCAAAAGATCCTAATGCAGTTAAAATTACAGGAAATATTATTTCAGAAAATTCTAGTGGAAATTCAAAAGTTGCTAATTCTTATGAAAATGGTTTTGAAACAACTGATAAGTATTCAAAGGTTAGATTTAAAATAACTGATGATGGGCTTAGAGAGATAACTCAAAAGGAATTAACTATAAGTGGAGCAACTGCCATAACCATAAAAAGAGGAGATACTTTAGATCTTTTAGCTGGTGTATCAGTAAATGTTAATGATCAAAATAATGATGATTATAAATTAACAGTAGAAGAAATAACCTCTAATACTAAAACAGTAACTATTGAAGAGGATGAAAATAATACTGATGATTCAAGTCAAAATGGAGCAACAACTGAAGATAAAAATAAGTTTACTAAATTAAAAGAAGGAACTTATACTGTAAGATATACTGCAACAAATAGTTGGGGTGCTACTACTACAGTTGATAGAGAAATAACTGTTGAACCTAGAACAGATTTAGAAAAAGTAAAGTTAACTGTAAAAGATAGAGATAATAATAATGTTCTTGTAATAGGATTTGATTCTATAGAAAGAAAACTTAGAGTATTGGAATATAAAAATAAAAGTATTGATTATTTAGATAATTCTCAGGTTTTTGAAATAAATGCATTTGATAGTTTAGGAAAAACTTTAGGAACTATTGCTTTAAGAGGAGATCAACAAATTGATGAAACTATAATAAATAGAATAAATGCATTCCCTTATGAAGAGGGTTATTCATTAAGTGTTTGGTCAAAAGAATTAGAAAATAGAATAAATATAGATGGTACTATAAAGGTTGACAATAGCTCTAAAGAAGAAAGCAAAAAAATTAGATATAAAAGAAATCTTTCAGCAGAACAGAAAAAAGATAAAATGGAAAATGGTAGATTTGAAATTTTAAGTGATGGATTAAAATATATCTATAATGAAGCACCTAAATTTGAAGAAAATACTATTACAGCAATTCCATATTACAAAGGAAACCTATTAAAAGCTCCAGATACTTTAAAAGTAACTGATGACCATGACGGTACAATAAGTCCAACTGAAGTAACTATAAATGATGATAATGTTGATTATGATAGATTAGGAATTCAAGATATAACTTATGTTGTTGAAGATAGTTGGGGAAGACGTGCTACAAAACCAGGTAAAATTGAAATTAGATCTGCTATGGATAGTAATAGTATAAATATTTATCCAAAAGAAAATTCAACAACTAGTGGAAGTACATCAGAAAGTACACAACAACCTAATCCAAGACCAGAAGATACTACACAAGGAGAAGCATCTCAAACTAGAACTACTGAAATTGGAGATGGTAGTGAGGGTACTGAAAATGGAAATATTAATCAAGTTCCAGAAACTGGAGGTTTGGTAACAGGAGGAGCTCAGCCTCCATCAGGAAGTGCGAATGGTAGCGTGGAAACTGTACCAGGCGATAGTGGTAGCATTAATAGCCCAGGAAATAGTGAAGGAGAAAATACTAATACTCCAGGAGATGGAAGTAATACTCCAGATAGTGGTTCTGAAGGAACTACAACTCCAGATAATGAAAATAATAAAGATAATGAAGTTGTTAAAAAGAGTTCATTTTCTATAAAGTTCGTTAGAGATAATGAGCATAATAAAAATAGAATTAAAGTTGATCTCGGAAGTAAATCTAGCCAACAATTTGATCCTGGCAATAATGGAACATTCTTAAAAGTGAAGATTTATGATATTAATGGAAATGTATTAAAATCTGTAGATATTTTAGGTGAAGATACAGGAATTACTGCAAAACAAAAAATAGAAAATGAATTAAATAAAGTTAAATCAGATTCAGATTCTAAAGATGAAACAGAAAATGAAGAAACAGAACAACCACAAACTAAAACTACTTCAGATGGTGGAGATAGTACAGAAAATTCAACAAATTCAGCAAATGGAAGTTCTCAAGGTGGAAGTAATTCAACAAATAAAAATGACCAACAATTTGAATACTTTAATGGACAGTATATTGCTATAGAAGGTGTAACATCAGAAACAATGAAATCTGTAAAAATCCAAGGGACTGTTGTTAATAAGCAAACTGAGTATAATACAGGTGTTAATGAGCTTGATAAAATTCAAAATGTTAGATTTAAATTTACAGATTTAGGGTTAGAAGCAGTTTATAATAAAGCACCAACAATAAAAATAGATAAAGATATTAAACTAGATGGTACTAAAAGAAAAACTAATTCTAATGTAGAAGAAAATTCATCTGAAAGAACAGAAACTTCTAATGAGGAAGATTTTGATGGAATTAAAGGTGATGATTTTAATTACTTAAGAGGTGTTACAATTTCAGATGACCATGATATTTTAACTAAAGATAATGTAGAAGTTAAATGGAATGAAAAGTTTATAGGTGATACAAATAAGTATAGTGATACTGAAGAACATAATTCAACAAATATTTCAGAAGAGAAATATACTTCTATAATAAATGGTATAAAAGTATATGGAGAGCAAAATGTTGGTAATAATGTATTATATTATAAAGTAACAGATTCTTGGGGAAGAGTTAGTTATGAACAAAGAACAAATATAAAATTAAAAAATGGTGCTTTTGAAGATAATATTAAATTTGGAAATGGGCAGGTGAGTGATAAATTAAGCTTAAGATTTAATAAAATTGAAAATAATACTGATACTGAAGGAAAAGTTCAACTACAATTAACTACAAAACAAGGTGATAGTCCCTTTGCAGGAAGGGATGCTAATTTTAAATATTATGAAATACAAGTATGGGTACCTAATAATAATCAGTCTAACGAAAGAACTGGAGTATATACAAATATAAAAACATTAACATTAAATGGAGATCAAACCCCAAATGGCGTTAGAAGTATGATAGATAATTTTAATACCTTAAAAGTTCCTTATGGAACAATACTTAAAATTTATGCTGGACATCCTCAGCTTTTTGCTATTGAAGGACCTGTTAGGGATAAATCAGAAGATTATTCAGATAAAGTTCAAAATCCAGAAAATCTTATTGATACTGTATTTAAAATCACTGAAGCAGGATTGAAGGCAATTTATGTTCAAACAGAAATTGAAAAATCATTAGGAGAAAATGAAAATTTAATTTCATTAGTAGCTCCAGAAAAGATACCACTTAAAATTAAAATTAGTCCAAATAGAAGCGATGGAGGAGTAATATATGTTGGTGATAAGAATAGAACATGGCTTGATTCTACTGATAGTGGTGTTGTATTCAAAATGACATTAAAACATTTAGATGGAAGCCCTGAAAGGGTAATTAATATTAATGGACTTAAGTTTGCTGATCTCGATGAGGTTTTAAATCAATTTAATAATCTTAACTATAAATTTGGAGATACATTAACTATTTGGCATAAAACACCTAAAAAAGTTCTTATAAAAGGTAAAGTAGGAAATGCTAGAGAAGATTATTCTGATGGTGTAGATAATAGTTTAAATTTAACAGAAGCAGTATTTACATTAACACAAAATGGGTTAGTAGCAACTTATAAATCTGCTCCTCAAATAATGGGAATGATTGATATTGAAGTAGAAAAAGGAGGACGTATAGATTATCAAACATTAAAGAATAGTGTATCAGCTAAAGATAACATTGATGGAAATATTAATAAAGATGATATACGTTATGGTGATGAAAATATAAACACAAATAAAGTTGGTATGTATGAATTTACATATACAGTTACTAATAGTAATGATCGTACTACTACAAAATCAAGTACAATAACTGTATATGATAGACCTACAATTGAAAAAAATGATAAAGCAACAATAGAACTTAATTCTATACAAAGTGATAAAGAATCTATTGAAAAGTATTTAAAAGAAGCTGTAGATGTAAGTGATGATGATGATAAGCTTTATAATAAAACTACTAAGGTAGAAGTTAAAAGCAATGATGTTAATCCTAATGTAGCAGGTACTTATCATGCAACATATGTTGCTACTGATTTATATGGAAAAACAACAGAGAAAAAAGTTGATATAGAAGTTGTTAGAACTATAAATGTAACAGTACCAACTAAGCTTCCATTCCAAGTTGTAACAAACTTAATGCCAAGTGAAAATAAAGACTCAACAGTAGATGAAACAACTAATGGCTTTGTATCTGGAGTATTAAAATTAAAAAATAACAATACAAGTCCAGTAAAAGTTAGTGTTGCATCATTTGGTAAAAAAGCTGGTTCAGGAGAACTTGAAATAGTAAATCCAGATGATTATAATTGGAATGAGTTATCAGATGAAGATTCTATGAAAAAGATGGCATTAGGTCTTTATATAAAGGATAATTCATTAACAGAATCAGAGTATAATACTGAAAACCCTTTATGGTTATCAACAAACAAACAAAATGGTGATGATACAGCTAATCCAGATTCTCCAGAAGAGTCAGAAGATCCAAGTTCAAGAACTGGAACAACTGAAGATTCTAGTGGAGATAAAGTTAATGTAATAAACAAAGAATTAGGTAAATTACCAGCTAAAGAAACTGGAAGTGATACACCAAAAGAAGCTAGTATAGGTTTTACAAGTAAACATGGTAAAAACTTTATTGGTGGAAGTGTTACAGGAAAATTTGAATTAATATTTAAATTTGAATAATTAACTAAAAATTATGGAGTTGTAATTAAATTGAATTAAAAAATTCAATTTAATTCAACTTCATTTTTTTTGTCTAATTTTAAAACAAAATGAAGAAAATTAGTAACTTAGGGAAATAATAAGATTATAAGTTTATATATTATGGAAGGGAGAAGAATCTAATATATGAAAAAAAGATTAATTATTATTGTTTGTATAGTTATATTGTTTATAGAAAATTTACCTGAAGGCATAATTACATCAGCTATTGAAAAAAGCATTGTTGGTAAAAATGAAAAAATATGCAGTAATTATAATAATAAAATAATAAATAATTATGATGAAAATATTAAAGGAGAAAGCTCAGAAATAAGTATTCAAAATAATGAAGAAGAATTAGGGCTTGATAAAGTTAAATTTAGTGCATATATTAATAAAACTAATGATTTATTATTTTCTATTGGATTTAACATATTAGAAAAGAAATTTACTGTAGAAAATCAATTGGATAAAAATATATCAGAAGAAACTCCAGAAGAAGTAATGTATAAAATAAGGCTTTATGATAAGGAGGGAAAGGAAAAGCTTGCAATTGAGCTTAATGGTAGTGATACTGGAAATTCTAAAAAATTGGAACCATTAAAAAATTTAAGTTATGAAATTGGTGATTTTGTTCAAATAATACCTGTAAATAAAAAGGATGTATTAAAGATTACTGGTAATATACAAGGTGATATAACTAAAGAAAAAGAGGATTATTTGGATGGCATTGATAATTATGATTATATTGAAAATGTAAGATTTGAAATAGCTGATGACCATCTAAATTCAATATATAATGAAGCTCCAGTTATAAGTGGTCTTAATGATATTATAGATTCTGAAAATCCTAATAATGATATATTTACAGGAATATCAGTAAAAGATGACCATGATGGAATTATTGATAATTCTAAGCTTGAAGTTGAAGTAATTCAGCTTCAAGATGGCATATTAGAAGTTAGGTATATTGCTATAGATAGTTGGGGAAGAAAAACTATTGGGTCAAGAAGGATATTTCCTAAAAGTATTTCAAAGTTAATAGATGAACCTGAAAAGCAGGAAGAACAAATTATTAATGATAAAGAATTACCTACCCCTAATAATGTAAATATAGAAAATGCTTCTGACCAATTAACACAAAATGAAATTATAGTAGAAGGAACTCCTTATTATGATACTGAAGTTAGAAGGTTTAGATTAAGGTTTGATACTATAGCAAATCAAATTCAAATAATGGATGAAGATGGAAGACAAATGAGTAATTCTATAAATGGAGAGTATTTTAAATTTGTGTTATATGATAAAGATATGAATATAAAATCATCAGTTACGTTGTTAGGTACTGATAAGAGTGATACTGATAAATTAAATGATATAAGAAATTATCTTTTTGAAGAGGGAGATTATGTGGGAATATGGCATGCAGAATCTCAAGATAAGCTTAAAATAAATGGAGATATAAGGGTTTTAAGTAAAAATTCATCTGGTGATTTAGTAATTACTAATGAAGTTAAGCATTATAATGAAGGTGTACCACAAGAGGATATTTCAACTCGTAGATTTAGAATTAAAAATAGTGGATTGGAGGAGGTAATTAATGAAGCTCCACAAATAGCACCTTTAGCACCTGTTGAAATAATAAGAGGAAGCACAGATTTTGAGCCATTAAATTATATAAAAAATGGAAAAATAACTGATGATTTTGATGAATTTACAGAGGATAATTTAGATTCAAAAGTTGTTTCAATAACTTATAGCCCTTTTGATACTTCTAAGGTAGGAGAGCAAATTATAGTTTATACTGTTACTGATAGTTGGGGAAAGTCTAATACTGCTGAAATGAGGTTAATAGTTAAATCAACAAATCCTCTTGATGAAAAATTTATAGAATTTAAAAATGGTGATGAAAGTTTATTTAAAATAAAGTTTGATTCTGTAAAAAATCAATTTTTAGTTGATGATTTAGATAATGTAAAAGATGAAGCTATAGATTTATCTGTATCATCATCTATATTTAAATTAAGGATATATACAAATGATGGTGTATTGCAAAAGACTTTAAATATTAAGGGAACTGATAATTTAAGGTCTATGTTAAAAAGATTTGATGGTTATCAATATGCTATAGGTGATTGTATAGAGTTATGGTCAAATAATCCTAAAAATATAGTTATCAGCGGTGTGGACAAAAATTCATCAAGTGAAGAGGATGGGGAAAATGGTGAAGATTATAGTGATGGAATTGATAATTCAGATTTTATGAAAAATGTAAGATTTGAAATAGGGGAAAGTACATTAACTTATATTTATAATGAAGCCCCAAGGTTTATAATAAATTCTTCTATTAATTTAGAAGTTAATAGAAATGGAAGTTTAAGTAGAGAGGAATTAATGGAAGGTTTAAGAGTGGAAGATGACCATGATGGAAATACTTTAAATGAAAAGGTTGTAATTGGCGATTTTGATACTAATACAATTGGAGAAAAGGAAATTGAATATAGTGTTGTGGATAGCTGGGGTAGAAGTTCTATGATAAAAAGAAAGATAACTGTTTATCCATATAGTCCTTTAGAATATAATTATATAACAATTAAAAATGATGAAACTGATGAAGTTATATTAACTATTAGATTTGATGATGAAAATAAACTCTTTGTAGTAGATAAAATTGATAAAAGTAAAGTTCCAAGTAGGTTAAAGGAAAATGATAAGATATTTGAGTTTAAGCTTATTAAGGATAATAAAGCTGAAGGCTCTAAAATTAATGGAAATAATAGTGAAAGTGAAGAGGAAGTTATTATAAGTTTAACTAATTCTGATTTATTAAATAATGAAGTAGTTAATAAGATTAATAATTTATCATATAAAGGCTTTAGATATATTTCTTTATGGTGTTATGATTCAAAAGATGGAATATTTATATCTGGTAAATCAGATATTATTTTAAATGGATTTGAAAATGAAGAAAAGATGGAAAATACAAGATTTGAAATTAAATCTGAAGGGTTACAAGTTATATATAATGAAGCACCTGTAATTATAGGATTAAATAAAATTTTATATGTATATAAAAATGATGATATAACTCAAGAAGTTGCAACTAATGGGATTGAAGTAAAAGATGATACAAATGAAATAAGTCTTAGCAGTATAGAAATTACTGATGTAGATGGACGTAAACTTAAAGGAGAAGATGAAAGTAAAGCTAAAGAAAAATTTAAGTTTAAAATTTTTAATAAAAGTAGTGATGATTATGTAGAAACTGATGAAATTAGGGATTTTATTTTAAATTATAAGGTTACTGATGCTTGGGGAAGAAGTGCTACTTATCAAAGGAATGTATCTGTAATATCAAAATCTGCATCAAATGATATTGAATTTTATAGTGCAGACGGCAATAATAAGTTGTTTTCTATTAATTATAATCCAATATCAAATATATTTGATGTAAAAGGTGGTATGGTTAATGAAGAGAATTTTGAAGAACAACAAAATGAAATTGTATTTAAGTTAACTGTATTTAATGTTGATGAAGAAAAGGTTGGTGAAATTCAATTAACAGAAGCAGAATCAAGGGATGTGGAAGGAATTGAAAAAAGATTAGAAGATATTACTGTTTATGATGGATATTATTTTAGTTTATGGAGCAGTAATTTAATTAGGTTAAGAATAAATGGATATATGACAGGAAATAATGAATTGGGTGAAGCTGGAGATGGAGAGCAGGATTATTCTCAAATTATAACTAGTAATGATTATATTGATAATGTTAGATTTAATTTAACAGAAGATGGAATACATGTTATTTATAATAAGCCACCTAAAATAATGTTTTTAAGTAATGATATTCTTACTGTATATGCAGGTGATCCTATTAATTACACAGAAAATATACAAGTTGTTGATGATAGGGATAATCCAGAAAATAATCATATTATTGATAATAATAAAATAAAGGTTAGTTTTATAGATAGCAATGAGGATGATGGCTCCACAGTTCAGGGAGATAATCTTGAAAGTAATGAACAGGATAATGGAAGGTTAAGTAACGGTAATGTTGAGGAAAAAACAGAAGAAGAGAAGTTTGTAGAGGGAGAGAAGAAGCATTTAAGGATAGGAAATAACACAGTTAGATTAACAGTTCAAGATAGCTGGGGAAGAGAAAGTAGCGTTGAAAGAAGTTTAATAATAAAAAATGGTATTGATAAAAATACTATTATATTTAATGGTGAAAATGGAGAGATAATAAAAATTGGTTTTAATCATGAAAATAATAAATTAAATGTAATTACTTATAATAAGTCTTTTGGTAATGGGGGAGTTAGTGGTTATGTAAAAATTGCAGTATATAGACCAAATGAAAATGGTGTTGGGGCAACTGCTATTGTTCCACAAATAAGCATTGATGTATCACAAAGAGTTACAGATAGTACTTTACAAACTTTAAAGGATTATACATTTAAATATGGAGATTATTTTGAAATTTATCATGGACATCCAAATAGATTTTCTATAATAGGTAATGTAACTGATGAAAGAGAGAATTATACTGATGGTGTACAAAATCCAGAAAACTTACTTAATGTAAAATTTGAGATTACAAAAAGTGGATTAAAATCAATATATACTAATCCAGATGAAAATAATATAACAAATAATAAAGTTGTATTTGGTCCAGTTGCACCAGAAAAGTTTCCATTTAAAATTCAAATTGATTTTGAACAAAAAATGTTTAAAGTAGTTGATGTAACAGAAACAATGGTTTTATCAGATAGAAATGAAGTAGTTTATAAAATGGTTCTTATAGGAAGTGATGGACATATTAAAAAAAGAACAGAGTTTAATGGGCGTGAGGAAGGTTCAACATATATGTCCACTACTAATTCTAATAATGGAGAAAACGATAGGAATTGGAATAATGTTCCTTTTGAGTATAATGATTGTTTATATTTATGGCATATAGAACCAGCTAGGTCAATTATAAAAGGTAAAATAAAAAATGCAAGGGAAGATTATAGTGATGGTGTTAATGATATTGATAATATGAATAATGTTGTGTTTAGATTAACTCCTGATGGATTAGAATCTATATATAATGAAGGCCCTAAGATACATGGAGCTGAAGATAAGGATGTTTATCAAGGTGAAGAATTTGTTAGTGGTGAGGGTGTAACTTATACTGATGATTTTGATAGTGGTCATTTAAGAACAAGTATTTCAGGTGATATTGTTAATACAAATCAATTGGGACCTTATACAGTAACTTATACTGCAACTGACCGTTGGGATAAAACTACAATAGTAAATAGAAAAATTACAGTAAGACCTAATTTATATAAAAATATATTTAAAATATTTTCAGAAGTTAATAATATGCAAGAAGGTAATGAAGCTATAAGTAAAAATGAAAGTATTAATTTAGAAGGTGATAATACTTTAAATATAATTAATTCAGAAAATGTTAATAGAAAATTAGCTTTTGAAATTGGATTTGATACAGTTAAAAATACATATAAGGTATTTAATCAAAGTAATGAAAAGTTGTCTGTAAATAATTTAAGTGATGTTGCATTTACTATTGAAATTAAAGATTCAGAGGGAAATGAAAAAGCTAATATTACTTTAAATGGTAATGATAGAGGTACTTCTCCTAAATTAATAGAGCTTAATAAGTTGCAATATGCTGATGGGGATATTATAAGAGTATATAGAAGTAATTTATCTTGCATTGAAATTACTGGAACTATATTTGGTGATAAGCCAAGAGAAAATGACAATATGGATGATGATAATAAGTTAGATTATATAAAAAATACTGGATTTAAAGTAAGTAATGATGGATTAATAGCTAAGTATAATAAGGCGCCCAATATTGAAGGAGTTAGAAAGAACAGAACTATTAGCAAAGGTGTTATAGATTTATTAGCAGATATAAATGTAAGTGATGAAATAGATGAAAATATTTCTAAAGAATTTGTATTTGTATATGTAAATGATAATCTTGTAACACATTTAAATGAAAATCCTAATATATGTAATTATGATTTTAACAAATTAGGAACTTATAAAGTGGAATATAAACTTTATGATACTTGGGGAAGGGCAACTCTTAAAGAAGCTAGCATAAATGTGGAATCAAAGGTAAGAGAAAATGAAATAGAAGTTTATGGGATAGATGGAAATTTATCATTTAAAATTATTTTTGATACTAATGAAAATAAGTTTGTATTAAGAGGAAGTGATATATTACAAAATGAAACAAGTGATGTTTATAAGTTAAGTGAAAATAATTATTTTGAGATGGTTTTAAGAGATTTAAGGGGAAATGAAAAAATTAAAGTGATTTTAAATGGTGATAATGAGCATGATGAATTACAGTTAGCAAGTTTAAATAATGTATCGTTTAGCAAGTATGACACTATAAGTTTAAAAGGAGAAACATCTACAACTGTAAGAATTATAGGTGGTGTTATAATTGAATCTAATGATGAAAGTAATATATATAGTGAAAAGTATTTAAATGGATTTGGAGATATTCAAAATTATTCTAATGTTAGATTTAAGATAACAGATGATGGTCTTAAGGAAATGACACCAAAACCTTTAAGTGTAACTGGTGTAGATAATTTAACTATAAAAAGGGGGGATACTTTAAATCTTTTAAGTGGCATTACTGTAAACGTTAATGATGATAATAATGAGGATTATACAATTAGTATAGATGAAGTAGTAACTGAAGTTAGTGATGTGAATTTTAGTGATGAAGTAATTGAAAATGGAACAGAAAATCAAGATAAGACACAATTTAAAAAGTTAAGGGAAGGGGTTTATATTGTAAAATATATTATTTCAAATAGCTGGGGAACTAAAGAAGTTATTAATAGGACAATAACAGTTTTACCTAGAAATAATTTGGAAAATATAAAGCTTAATGTAAGAGATGATAATAGAAATAATATACTTATAATAAGTTTTGATTCAATACAAAAAAAACTTAGAGTATTAGATTATAAGCTTAATACTAGTATTAATTTTATTGATAAAAATCAAGTGTTTGAAATAAATGCTTATGATACTGTGGGAAAGAACTTGGGAACTATTGCATTAAGGGGAAATCAACTGATTGATAATTCTATAATAAGTAAAATTAATAATTTTTCTTATGAAGAAGGTTATGCTTTGAGTATATGGGCTAAGGAGCCAAGGGAAACTTTAGAGTTGCAAGGTGAAATAATAAATAGTGAGCAAAATAAACTTGAGGGTTTATCAAGTAAGGATAAAATGGAAAATGGAAGATTTGAGATTTTATCTAATGGATTAAAGTATGTTTATAATGAAGCACCTAAGATAATAGGTGGAGATGATCCTATTCCATATTATAAGGGAAGTTTATTACTTGTTCCAAGTGATATAGAAGTTACTGATGATCATGATAAAATAAGTAGAAATGAAGTAACTATAAATGATGATGAAGTTGATTATGATACATTAGGAATACAAAATATAACATATATTGCTGAAGATTCTTGGGGTAGAAGTACTACAAAGCCAGGAAGTATTGAAATTAGATCTGCCATGGATAGTAATGTAATAAATATTTATTCTATTGATGGAATAGAAGGAGTTTCTATAAGTTTTGCTAGAGATAATATAAATAATCAAAATAAAATTATGGTTAATACTAATGAAGAATTAAATACTACTTTTAATCCAAATAGCTTAAGTGATATTTTTGCAACTATAAAAATTTATGATTTTAATGGTAATGAATTAAAATCTATAGAGATTTTGGGTAACGATAATGCAACTACTATAAAAGAAAAGTTATATAATGAGGAAAGTGGAATACAAAATTTTATATATGAAGATGGGCAGTATATTGCTATAGAAAATGTAACTGAATTAAATAAAATGTGTATAAAGATATTAGGAACTGTTGTAAATAAAGAAATTGATTATTTTAATGGAGTTACTAATATTGATAAAATAAAAAATGTTAGGTTTAAGTTTACTGATTTAGGATTAGAAGCAGTATATAATAATGCACCAGTAATACAAATAGATGAAAAAGTTAAATTAAATGGTATTATTGTTGAAAATAGAAATGAAGAAGTATTTGATGGGATTAAAGGAGATGATTTTAATTATTTAAGGGGAGTAAAGATTTTTGATGACCATGATATTTTAACTAAGAGTAATGTAAAAGTTATTTGGAATCCATCTAATAATGGTGAAGAAATTAATTTAAATAAATCTGTAGGTAAAGAAGATGAAATTGAAAAAGTTAAAGATGAAGTAATTGTAGAAGGTGAGCAAAGGGTAGGAAGAAATGTTTTACAGTATATAGTAACAGATTCTTGGGGAAGAAGTAATACTGCTGAAAGAATAGTAAATTTGAAAAATGGTATCTTTGAAGATAAAATTAAATTTGGATTAAATGATAGATTGAATTTAAGTTTTATTAAAGATACTAGTGATGAAAATAGTGTTAAATTAAATTTTACAGTTAACAATAGTTTGGAATATTTTGCATCTAGTAATTCTAATTTTAAATATTATGGAATAAAGGTATATGAACCTAGAGAGGGAACAACAGCAGGTAGTTCCAGTGATTATACTCTTACTCAAAATTTAGAGTTAATGGGAAGTGCTAGACCAAGTATTCAAGTTTTAGGAGCACTTCAAAATATGAAGATTCCGTATAATACAATAATTGAAATTTACGCAGGACATCCACAATATTTTTCTATTAATGGACCAGTTAGAAATGCTGCTGAAGATTACTCTGATTTTGTTCAAAATCCAGAAAATATTGTAAATACTGTGTTTAAAATTACTGATTCTGGATTAAGGGCAATTTATGTGGAGCCAGAGGTTGATAAATTAAATGTAAATGAAAATTTAATAGAATTAGTAGCACCAGAAAAAATACCTATTAAGATTAAAATTACTCCAAATGGAAATAATGGCGGTAGTATTGCTGTAGTTGATAAAAATACAACTTTACTTGATAGTACAGTATCAACTACTGTATTTACAATGGAGTTAAAAAGTGAACAAGGAAATAGGAAACGATTAATTACCTTAAATGGAAATCAAAATGGAAATGATGCTAGTGTTTTAAATCAATTTAATGACTTTAATTATGTATATGGTGACACGTTAACTATGACTCATAGAACACCTAAAAAATTGCTTATAAAGGGTAATATAGAAGGAGCAAGAGAAAATTATTATGATGGTGTAGATAATAGTTTGAACTTACTTGAAGCTGTTTTTAAATTAACACCAAATGGCTTAGAAGCAATTTATAAATCAGCACCTAGAATAATGGGAGTAATGGATAAAAAAGTATTAAAGGGTACAGAAATAAATTATGAAGAACTAAAAAGAAGTGTAACAGCAGATGATAGTATTGATGGACCACTTACTAACCAAATAGAATTTGATTATTCGGATGTAAATGTTAATGTTGTTGGTTTATATGAAGCTATATATACAGTTACTAATAGTAATAGTCGTACTGCTAGAAAGTCAAGTACAATAATTGTATATGATATGCCCAAAATTGAATCAACTAATAAGACGATAATAGAATTAGATTCAATAGATAATAAATCAGAAGCTATTAATGAATATTTAAAGAAAGCTGTAAGGGCAACTGATGAAGATGATTCTCTTTATGAAAGAGAAACTATATTAGAACTTTTAAGTAATGATGTTAATCCTAGCATTGAAGGCAATTATAAAGCAAGGTATAGGGCAACTGATTTATATGGAAATTCAACAGAAAAGGAAATAAATATACAGGTTGTTAGAACTATAAATGTAACTGTACCTACTAAACTTCCATTTCAAATAGTAACAAACTTAATACCAAATGAAGATGGAAGTCAAGGAAATGATCAATTTGTATCTGGAGTACTAAAAATAAAGAATAATAATACTAGTCCAGTAAGAGTTAAAGTTGAATCATTTGCTAAAAAAGTTAATTCTGGTGAACTTGAAATTGTAGGACCAAATTCTTGTGATTGGGATAACATGAATGAACAAGATTCCATGACAAAAATGGCATTGGGTATTTATATAAAGGATAAATCATTAACTCAGTCAAATTATAATGAACCAAGCAATCCTTTATGGTTATCAACAAACAAACAAAATAGCAATACAGATAATCCAGATTTTCCAGAAGACTCAGAAGAGCCAAGTTTAAGAACTGGAACAATTGAAGAGTTTATTGGAGATAATGTTAATGTGATAAACAAAGAGTTAGGTGTATTACCAGCTAAAGAAACTGGAAGTGATACACCAAAAGAAGCTAGTATAGGTTTT
>OGYH01001418.1_pt1 | contig 22325 bp, 18 predicted proteins | sample 1576511 | NCBI WGS metagenome assembly OGYH01 (sample SAMEA3541522, study PRJEB24748) | human gut metagenome | biome: human gut; feature: human-associated habitat; material: faeces | place: China | collected 2012
CAATATAACACTATTTTTTATACCAGATTTTGATTCGAATTTTGAACACCCTACCTGTAAGGGCAAAAGCCTTTAAAAAATCCGTGAAATCCCTGCCTATTCCTCTCGTCTTTCCGCCTCCGGCTCCGCCACCATTTCCGACTCTTCTTCCGGCAATTCATATCTTCTGATATGATGATCTTCCAGATAGATATGGTTCAGCGTAAAGGCGAGCGACTCCAGCGTCTTCTCCCTTACCGCCGGCTTCAGTTCACATTCCCATATCACGATGGTATGCCATCCCATTTCAGCCAATCGGTGCAGCACCTCATGGTCCCTCTCCCGGTTTCTCCTGATCTTCTCCATCCAGAACCCGGTATTCGATTTCGGCACCACATAATATTTGCACCCCTCATGTCCGTGCCAGAAGCACCCGTTCACCAGAATACAGGTGCGATATTTCCTCAGCACGATGTCCGGCTTGCCCGGCAACCGCGGGTGATTGAGCCGATACCTGAATCCCCTACTCCACAGAAATTTCCTGACAAGAATCTCCGGTTTGGTATCCCTGCCCCTTATTGCCGCCATATTGTTGTGGCGCTGTTCTATGGTCAAACGGTCCGACATCTTTAATTTATCATCAACATCTGTTTAACATTGCAACATCGCGGCAGGCGTTATGTTCAGAACCTTGCATAGCAATCTAGCTATTTTTAGAGTAGGCTCAGAGCGCCCTGTTACATAATCGTTAATACGTGAAGGACTTACTCCAATTTCTGAAGCCAGTTGTTTTTGAGTCATTTCCTTTTCATTTAAAGAAAGTTCGATAAGTTCAGAAACAGAAGGCTTTCCGATAGGAAAATGTTTCTTTTCGTATGACTCAACAATGTCCGACATTAATGTCAGTTCTATGGCATTCTTATCATTGGCAGGCGTATCGTCCGTTACCAATGGCAGGAGATCTTCTATTCTGTTGAGTGCAAACTCATATTGTTCTTTCGTAATTCTATCCATAATTGTTTTTATTAAATGGTGGAACAATCTATTTTGTCATATTCACTATGTGTTCCGACAAATCTTACGAAGAGTCGGCCTATTGTAAATTTAATTACCACTACCAACCTATACCTGTTTCCTCGAATGTTGAATACGTAATGTTGATTACCTACGTAGTCAGCATCAGGAAAGTCAGTTCTTATATCAGAAAAGTTGCGCCATTCTGCTTCTTCCGCAATCTGGTACCATCTTTCCAGAGCTACTTTTGAGTCTTCTCGCCCAGGGGTCTCGTAAAACTCTTTTAGTTTCCTATGCGAAATAATTCTCATAATTCCATGATTTAAATTTTCATTGCAAAGATATATAGAAATATTGAAATACAATAGTTTCTTCCATAAATATTTTGCTTTTTAGGATTATTTATATAATTAAGCTTGTCTTTCTACTATTTAGCTTCCACCTTCCCCCCTTACGGGCTGAAGGCCCAGAAGCTCCTAGCCCAGGGCATCACCCTGGGTATAAGCGCAATCCACCTTGCGCCCTGAACCAACGGTCACCGGCGCGTAGCGGAAAGGTAAAGGGCAAAAGCCTTTTAAAAAAGGATATTAAGAATGAAAACAAGAGAAGGCAAGAAACCAGCACCACGATGGCAGCGATGTAGATATCTATGTAGAAATGCCCCCTAAGTTTTTCCTGATAGTCCGTCTGAAATCATACCTTGAAGCCCTTCTGGGTTGCCCTGTCGATATTATCCGAAAGCACCAGCACCTCAACCCCTTCCTGCTCAAGGAAGTTGAGAGAGAGGGGATTGAAGTAATAGCGGAGAGATAGATAGGGGACGCCAACGATCCGACATCTTATCTATCTTTAAATGGATTTCTTCAATCCATCCACTATTTTCATCAGTAAAACATTCTTTTCTCACGAAAACACAAAAGAAAAAGCCCAAAAACTTGCATAAAAGAGAAATATTTCTTATTTTTGCAGCAAAATAAACTGTAGAAATATGACAACAGAAGAACAATATAAAAGTTTTATACTGAATTGCACTACATCACCCAAAAGTGTCAACAACTATAGTGATTTTAAGCGCATTAATGAAACTATTGCCAAAATCAAGGGAGTTGATTCTTTTGATATCTACTCTTGTGTACATTCTAAGGAACTACAAGATATTATAGATTCTCTTTATAATAATAAAGAATTCATGCAATATGAGAAGACTGGTAGTTACCAGTATTCTAACGCATTAAAGACATACATGCGTTTTCTATGCGCTAAGGAAATTTTCTCAAACGAAGCAAAAAAAGTAAAGCTCCCTTCAAATCTTACTCTACAGCAGATTTACTATGGTGCTCCTGGCACAGGTAAATCAAAGACCATCAAGGACTTGACTTTCGGAGAGAGCGTGATTCGTACTACATTCCATCCAGACTCTGATTACGCCTCTTTTGTAGGTACTTATAAACCTATCACAGAAGAAGTTACGCTGCGCGATTGCTATGGCAAAAAGGTAATCGATGAAGAAACGAATGAAGTTGTAAAGGAAGAAAGAATTGCCTACAAGTTCATTCCTCAGGCTTTTCTCGAAGCCTATGTTGAAGCGTGGAAGAAACTAGGCTCCAGCAAGAAGCAATATCTTATTATCGAAGAAATAAACAGAGGTAATTGTGCCCAAATCTTTGGTGATCTGTTCCAATTGCTCGACCGCAACGAATATGGTTTTTCTGATTATCCTATCGTTGCAGATAAGGATATGCAGAAGTATCTCGAAAAGGAATTTGCGGGATGGGAGATTACGAATAAAGACGAAATCAACCAGCTCTATGGCGAAGCCAATATGGTAAACCTCATCATGAAGGGAGAGCGCCTTGTTCTGCCTTCTAACCTCTATATTTGGGCTACAATGAACACCAGCGACCAGAGTCTCTTCCCTATAGACTCAGCCTTTAAGCGCCGCTGGGATTGGAAGTATGTGCCTATTCGCGAAGGTCGTGACAAAGAAACCAATGCTAAACTCAACTGGTACATCAACACGGGAGATAAGCAATACAATTGGTGGTCATTCATCAGCAAGGTTAATAAACTGATTGGTTCACTTACCAATTCAGAAGACAAAAAACTCGGCTATTTCTTCTGCAAGGCAAAGGATGGCGAAATCGATGCCGATTTATTCGTTAGTAAGGTTATCTTCTATCTCTGGAATGATGTGTTCAAGGACTATGGTTTCGATGATAAGGACTTTCAGGATGAAGAAGGCAAGATTCTGTCTTTCGACCGATTCTATGAGGATAAGAACGGCAAAACTAACGTTGATATAACTATCGTTGAGCAGTTCTTGGAGAATTTGGGAGTGGAGGAATACTATTCTGATGAAAGAGAAGAAGAGGAGGATATTGATACTGAAGAAGAAGAAAAAAATGGCAAAAACAACTTTAAATATACTATAAACGGTTCTTCTCAGCAATATGCCAAACGAATTCTTGCAGCAAAACTAGTAGAGGAATATATCAAAATGAATCCTGATTTATCTCCTGAACAAGTTGTTAACAACTGGAAATCTTTAGGAAATATTGTATCACACTTCGTTGAAACTGAAGAAGAATTTAAAAGTAGAACCGATATTCCAAGAGTTGAAAAAATCAAATGCCAAGACAGCTATGTTTATGTTTCGACTAACGGTTGGGGAGGTACAGCTAAAATGCATGAACTTATTAATGCAGTAAATAAGCAAAATTGGAATCTTAGCGTTCAAGAAATAAAGACATTATGAGAATCCTCATAGAAGAACATCAGTATCAAGCTGAACAGATTAGGGATGTCCTGCACGGCATCGACGCCATGCAGGACATTGATGGCAACGTCAGCATCAACTACGTTGGGTATTACTACAATACCCAGCTCAACGATTGCGTCTTTATTTTGCCAAAGGTACTGCTGGAAGACACTCCAGATGGGGAAAGAGTATTCGGCAAATACGCCCCGGAAAACATCGTCAACCTGAACCAGAACAACCCACTCTCTCAACAGGAGAAAGACTTCATCTATGAGTTCTCTGTCTGGATTTACCGCACCATCGAAGTTTACAACAATACCACCAGAAACGGCATTGTCTATCACCAGAAAATAGCGTGCCTCGGTAAAAGTAACAGACAAATCAACAACACATTCCTCGATATCCTGCTGGCTCTCATCGACTTCAACAAGCATAACCAGGATTTCATCTTCTTCATCCTGAAGAACATCCATTCCGGTTACAACCGCATTCATTGGTCAAAGACCATAGCCACCACGAGAGCCATCATCAGCAAAAACAGCCCTGTTTATCCCCATCCTGTCAACAGGAAAAAGCAGATTAATTTTGATGAAGAACTCCTGATTATCTTCTATTCCATACTGAATTATATCAGCGAAAGATACGGCTTCAACAATCATATCAACTGCAATTTCCAGCTGATAACAGGCTATCGTTTCAAGACCTATCTGGATGGATTAGGGAAGACTAGACTGCTCCAGATTAAGTATAAATACTTCTCAGACAAGGCTTTACACCTCTGGCAACTATGCTATGATTTCTTTGACAACGCCAAGCGCATGAACATCCAGCAGGAACGCAAGGAGTATCTTCTGGTTAAGAGTTTCAATATCGTTTTCGAGGCCATTATTGATGAACTTCTAGGCGAGAAGAACATTCCAGCCGGACTGAAAGAACAGGCTGATGGTAAACGCATAGACCATTTGTACAGCTACCAGAACCTGATTACAACAAGAAATCAGGAGCCAGTTTATTACATCGGCGACAGCAAATATTACAAGCTAGGTCATTCCATCGGCAAAGAATCTGTGTATAAGCAGTTTACGTACGCCAGAAACATCATCCAGTGGAACCTGAACCTCTTTATGAACGACGATAAGGACGATGAAGAACTGCAATACGACAAGCGTAATTTTGGCAACGTACCCAAGCTTCGCGATGACCTGACGGAAGGCTACAACATCATTCCGAACTTCTTCATCAGCGCAAAGATGGCAGAGAATCTCTCTTTCTCAGACCAGATTTCGTCAACCGACAGGGAACATAAGTGCTTCAACACCCAGCATTTCAACGACCGCCTGTTCGACCGCGACACCCTTCTCGTCTTCCACTACGATGTCAACTTCCTCTATGTAGTATCTCTGTATGCCCGTCATAACGAGCACCAGAAATTCGCCTGGAAAAACCGGGTTCGCAAGATGTTCCGTGATGAAATCCAGAAGATGCTGGACGAAAGATACGACTTCTATCGCCTCACGCCGAAAGAAGATACGCAAGTAGAAGAATTCGTCAGCCGGAATTTCAGAAAGCTTATCGGCAAGATATTCTCGCCAACGAAATCCAATGATTATCTGATACTTGCGTTCGAGAAAGAAGACTCCAACGAGGAGCAGAAAGAAGCTATCATAAACGATGTTAAGGAGAAATTCTATATAGAGGGATTTGCCTTATCGGATGATGACAGGATAGGCTAATATATTATAAGATACTTGCCACTATCCCTACATCCGCTGCAGCCCAGTCGAGCCCTTTCAGCTCTTCTTTGCTGCACCACTTGCTATCAGCGTGCTCACGCCTCCTGAACCCATTAGCATCGCCTTTTGGCGTACACAGAAAGGCAGTCATGGTTATCGAGAAATCGGCTCAGGGGAGATTGTCCGTGGATAGACAACCTTCCCTGAGCCGTAATTTTTCTAATTCCAAATCTACGAATGTATTCAATTTTATATGCGTCCAAAGAAATCCGTATATTCTTCATCGAGAATTTTCCACGAACCATTTATTCTACTTCCTTCTTTCACAATCAGATTTTGTTCTATCAATCGTTTGAGGTATTTTTGTACCTGGCGTGTTGATACGTTTAGTTTATCTGCTATTTGCGCAGTTGTCACCTTTGGATTAGAAGTGATAAGTTTGTAGATGGCTCTTTTAGCCTTCACGAACTCTTTTCTTTGCTTGACTTCTTTGGCTGTTTCTTTCTTTTCGTTGGCGAACTCTTTGGTGTCGTTGGCGAACTGTTTTTCTGAGTTGGCGAACTCTTTTGTGTCGTTGGCGAACTGTTTTTCTGAGTTGGCGAACTCTTTTGAGTCGTTGGCGAACTGTTTTCCTGAGTTGGCGAACTGTTTCTCGTCATAATTGAGATTCCATAGAGTCACATGAAATTCTCCAGAGTTAGATTTGAATTCTGGTGCTTTGTACCCAGGGAACTTTTCAAAATGTTTGTATTCCTTGACAATCTTCTTCATGCCACTCCCTCTGCGTTCCATCAATTCAAGTCGATTGAAGAAATCTGCAAGGAGAGGATTACGACGTTTAGAAGGTACGTTCATTGGATCAAGATGTTGGATAAGACTTCCGTCCATCATACCACCTGGTGAATATACTTCCATTCGATTATCATATATGTCAATGTGGATTTCACTGCCAAGTTCTAAATAATTGCGATGAATGATGGCGTTACTTATCACTTCTGTTACGGCACGTTCAGGATAGTCTGGAAGTTCTTCTCTGTAAGTAGCTTCTTTCCACCATTTCTTATGCGAGTTATTTCTGACAAATGCTACGGCATCTTGCAATTGTCCAATGACACTTCCTTCAAACTCTGCGTCATCCAAAGCTTCGCCCAATCCACTTGTCATATCAAGCCCATTCCATCTTGTACAGAATATTCTTGATTGACGGATAGGAGAGTCATCTGCTATTAGTGCGCCTGCGTTGGTAAGTTTTCCTTGTGTGTCGATGATACCCCATGATGTGAACTCAGAATCCTCAAAAGAGCGTCCCAAGCGTTTGAAATGTACTGATTTCAATTTGGTAAATGACATATCATCAAATCTGTATGGTGCGGCAAGGCTGTCGTAGTTTTTACCAGTTCCTTTAAGAACAAGATTTCTCAATTGGATGCGGTCTGCTACAACTGATTCGTTTCCTATGCGGATGAAGGCGACACGTTGTTTGTCACCTATATAATAATAAGGAGTCTCGTCACCAGAGGCGATATGCAATAAAATCAGTTTTTTTTCCTCAATTTCCTGAAATTCCAAATTGATGGTTGGGATAGGATCCAACTTAGACTTGATGGCTTCGCTGATGAGTTCAGCATCTTGTTCCGCATTTTCAAGTCCTACTACTTGGTCGTCATCAGTAATGCCAAATACAAGCGTGCCACCTTCACCATTAGCAAAGGCAGATACACTTTTGAGCCAACTCTTAGGTCGTTTGGCTTCTATCTGTTGTTTCTTGTCGTAGGCTGTCGCCTCGCCAATCAATGTATGTATGTCAAATCTCATTTCTATTCTTTATTTTAATTAATTGCTACACGACTTGTAAATAGTCTTTGTAATAGCGATATAAAAACATGTCTATTCGTCCTAATAGTGCTAGATGTCATCAAGAACAATCTCGATGACTTGTTAGCTGCCATCGAGTATTTTATAGCAAAATTCTAACTATCCCAACATCCGCTGCAGCCCAGTCGAGCCCTTTCAGCTCATCTTTGCTGCGCCACTTGCTATCAGCGTGCTCACGCCTCCTGAACCCATCAGCATCGCCTTTTGGCGTACACAGAAAGGCTGTCATGGTTATCGAGAAATCAGGATACTCGTGATTCACAGTTACCAACTCCTCTCCTACTTCAACGGGATACTCCATTTCCTCCATCAGCTCACGAGCCAACGCCTGTTGAGGAGTTTCACCAGGCTCAATCTTTCCACCAGGAAACTCCCATTTATAGCTGGTATACTCAAACTTTGTCTTGCCTTTCTGCATGCAGAGATACTTGCCATCATGGCAAACCACGGCTGCAACCACATTATAATGTTTCATTGTTCTTATCTCCTATTTAAAATATCATTTACTCCATCCACTGGAAGTCTTCCTGCAATTCCTGCGACAACGGATCGTCCATGTGGATATCATACAATATGGAACCATTCGTCGTTACATTCTTTCTCGGATTCTCCAAATGACCCGTTCCTACATAGGTGTACGGCAGGGTAATACCATTCTCCATATTTACCTTCCTCACAAACACAAAGACTCTCTTAGCGGCTTTCTGTTTAGCTTCGTCCTTGTCTGAAATATCATTAATACTTTCCCACTGGAAAACATCTGGCGACAAGAACTTGTCATTATACTTCAAATGTTCATCCAGCGAGGCATCCTTCTTTAAACCAGCAAATACATACATATTGCCATCCTTATAGTAAGTGCCATACTGATTGTGCTTCGGATTCTCCAGGATTTTCAAGAGCACCTGGTCCTGACGATAATCCTGCCACAACAGGAAATCTTCTTTCGTGTCAGCATATCTTGCCTCATATTGCGTCAAGCCATAGTTAAGCAAATCTTGCAGATATGCCTCATATTCTTCTTCTCTTTCGCCACATAAATGCACTTCATCCGCTTCTATCTTCACAGCAAATCCCTCTTCCAGGAATCGCAAAGCGTGCTCCAGTTGCTCATGCTTGAAACCAGGAATTTCCTCCCGGATATTGGCTTCAATACGAGATAAAGAAGACTCTCCCTCCAGTAAATTCTTGATTACCAAATATTCATGTTCTCTTACCAAAGGCAAAAGACTAGACAGATAATTGATACAAGCAATCTGCTCTTCTGAGAATACCGGCAAGCCCTCTTCTTCTATACCCTTCAAGAAACCATAATAAGAATTGGTTTTCTTGGAGCCAATCTTTATCTTCATGAATTTCAAGAGATTAGGAGCATAATCACTATTCATATAATCCATGTGCGATGGATAAGACGGAGTTTTCAGATATGCCTTGAAGTTCTGATAATCCATCTTCAGATAGTTGATGCGGTTGAAATTCTCGCTCTCAATCTTGTCGATGATTTCCTCTTTGGAAAGGTCATCGATGTGTACCTCAACGCCATATTTATCCAAGCCCAAGCTCTTGAAATCATTCCTTACCATGAACTTCAAGAGTTTCTTTTCCAAAATGGAATTGCGGGAAAGACTGCCTAGCGCCAAGGCTATATGAACGCTACGCTTATAGCTGTTGCCAATGAAATCAAGTATCGTAACATAAGGCTTGTTTGTATACTTACGAAGACCTCGACCCAATTGCTGCAAGAAGATGGTACTCGATTCCGTTGGGCGCAGAAAGAGCACCATGTTGACACCAGGAATATCCACACCCTCGTTCAGGATATCTACAGCAAACAAGATTTCCAAATCCCGGTTTTCATCCTGTAAATCATTGTAAGCACGAATACGTTCACCGGTCTTGTTCTTACCGCTCAAGAAAGCTGTATGGTAATAATCACCCAGATTATCAGCCATCATTCTGGCATGCTGGATGTTTCTACAGAAAGCCAGCGCCTTCAGCTTCTGGTTTCCCATTCGATGCTTCTCTATCTGCTGGTGGATAAACTCACAGTTTTCAGGTGTAGAAATTTGTGAAATCAAACGGCGTTCGCCAGATGCTGTTAACCCATAATCAACCAGTTCGTCACGAATACCATAATAGTGGAAAGGCACAATCAGATCATTGATGATGGCATCACGAAGCCGTAACTCGTATGGGATATTATTGCCGAAAATCTCTACTACATCCTGATTATCCATTCGGTTCTCGGTAGCTGTCAAGCCCAGCAGGAACTCCGGCTCAAAATAGTCGATGATTTTCCGATAACTGTCTGCTACAGCATGGTGACACTCATCGATGATGATATAATCGAATTCCTTCTTATCAAAGAGTTCGAGCGAACGGCACATCGAAACATTGGTAGAGAACAGGAAATCCTCACCTGTTTCCTTTGCCTCCGCATTATACAGACCGCAGGTTTTAGAGCCACCAAAGACCTTTTGGAATGTCTCCAGAGATTTCTTCAAGATAGAGCCCTCGTGTACGATATAGAGCAATCTGTCGGGATTGAAATTGAGCGCATCGAATGCTGCCAGATACGTCTTTCCAGAACCTGTGGCAGAAATCACCAAAGCTCTCTCCTGACCGATGGCACGATACCTGTTCAATTCCCTAAGTGCTTTGCGCTGCATATAATTAGGTTTGATTTCAGAATCCGCCATATCATAATCCATATCCCAATGCTCAATAGCAAAACTGAGTTTGGTAGAATATTCTTTAATTCTATCCTGCGATAATTCATACGTCTGATTCCATAGGCTTTCAAACTCATTCATTGCATCAAGATAAGCCTCGGTATCATGCTCGCAATTCACCACCAAATCCCACTCTATGTTTTTCAGCAAAGCATAGCGTGTGATATTAGAAGAACCAACAACCATTTCTATACCATTTTCCAGTTCGAAAATATAGCCTTTAGAATGGAAACCATTGGTAAAATAGTTCTTCTCATCGTGGAAACATTCATCGTCCAGATGACACTCAAAATTAGGATGTTGTGCCAAACTCAAAAAGTAGTTTAACGATTCTACATCGGTAAAATTCTGATAAGTAGAAGTGATAATTCTTCCTTTAGCTCCACGCTCTATAGCTGCACTAATGTCTTTAGCCAAGAGTACCAGGCCGGCTTTCTTGATAAAGCTGACTGAAAAAGCAAATGACTTGCAGCGGCGCAAGTTCATCTGAATGGTAGACAGGAAGGTTGTCTCTGTATAATTGGTCAAGAATCTAGATTCCATAAGTCTTGCATTTCTTTAATTGCTTACAAAAGTACAAAAAAGAATCCATTTACATCATCTTTTCTCCTATTTTTTCGGCTTATTTATCATATTCGAGCCATACAAAGCTTTTGCCGCTTCGGGGCGGGAAGGAAATTGCAGGGATGCGTGAGGGGGAATGGCGTTTAATCTGTTAAAAACATCACACATATATATAATAAACGTTAAATTAAAGTGAGCGCCATAACGCTCACTTTTTATTTGGTTATTTGAATGTTTTTTATTACCTTTGCACGAAATTTTGAAATTATGAAAAAAATGAAGCATATTAACAGCAATCACCTCGACTTTATGAAGAAAAGGTGTTTCGGAAGCTTAGGAGAACTCCTAAGCGAGCTGTGGTATGCTATAATTACTAACAATCGGTCGAGATGCCAGGTATCTGCGACCAAGTATCAACTTAATGCCATATCAACAACCAGAAAGTAACACACAATCCTACCCGCCCCCACACCTTACGACAGTAGGCGCTCGGCAGTCTCCAGCGGCTTACGCTAAAAACGTTAGCGCAAACACACGTCTCTCTACTAAAATGAGGAGGAAACAGTTTATCAACCTAAAATCAATAAAAGAAGATGAAAGCATTTTTCTTAGGCAAATTTATTCGCTTTGTAATAAAGCACTTCACCATCGTTATCAACAATACTATCCAGATGAATGGTGGACAGTATATCGAACACATGAACAACTATCAGGGAAAGGAGGATGAGAAATGTCTGGACAAAGAGTGATCATCATGAACGCTGGTAGCTCGTACTTCGAGCATGTGGAGAATTATTATGGCAGCAATGCCTGTGAGCAAAACTCATGCAGAAATGCTGTGATGCCGGAAGAGCTGAAAACGGAAAAGGCTCAGAGGATAAAGAACAACCTGATAGAGATAGGCATGGTAACCGAAAATTTCATGCCATCAGGACTGTCTTCATCCGAAGCTGCCATCCTTGCCAACCAGATAGGTACAGAGTTGAAAATCGATAATATATGGAGCGTATTCGGCAATTATTGGGGTCCTAATCCGAACTCGATGAGAGCCGCCTACAACCGAGGTATGGAACAGAAGAAAACGATTCCCTTCCTCGAAAAAGTGATGCCTGCTATCAGAGGTTAATCTGGCAGGTAGTACTAGTACGCGTACATAGTACGTACTAGGTAGAAGCGAGAAATTTGCCTTACCTTTGCCCCCGGAATTCAGAACCAATGCGGTCTGAGTTTCGGGGGCTTTTGTGTATCTGCACATCAACCATGGTGGGAGCCTCCAATCTTCTAAATTATTTAAAATGATGGAAGTGAAAGCGTATGTGTTCAGTCCTCCTCCTTACAGACGGCTGAGAGTGGTGAAAACGGAAGAGGGGATTACCCCACAAACCAATCTTTTATTAACGAAATAACATGACAGAAACACAACATGTAATTGCACTGAACCCTTACCGCAAGGGCAATAAGGGGAAGGTGTTTTCCAACAGTATGGCGGTGTATGACAAGGTGATTGCATCGCCGGAAATCAGGAAGATGATTCAGCAGATTAGGGGCGAACTGCCTATCCCGAAGGTGGATGCCAACGACGAGAAGGCGGTGAAGAAGGCGCAGGACAGGCTGAAGAGCGAACTGCCTTTCTTCTGTCCCCACTACGGCATCTTCAAGAACAATGTGCGCAGACAGGAGAATGCCCAGCCCGAGAGCTTCATGTTCCAGACTATCATCGACGTGGATGACAGGGAGTATGTAGACAAGGCTATCGAGAAGGCAAGGGAGCTGAACTGCTCTGACAGCATCTGGAACGGCTCGCTGCTGCACCTCTGCTACAGTGCCCGGAAGAAACTGCACATCGGTATCAGACTGCCGGTGGGAATGACCATCGAGGAGACGCAGAAGGCGTATTGCGAGGCGCTGGGGGTGCCGTATGACGAGAGCTGCATCACACCCGAGAGAATGATTTATCTAACGGATAAGGACTCGGAAATCTACAGGTCGAAGATGTGGTGCGCCGTGCTGAGCGAGAAGGAGATTCTGATGCGAAGGCAGGCGTATCTGGACCGCGGACTGACCGTGGACGGAAGAGGAGATGCAAAAGTTAATAGTCCTCATCAAGTTAATAGTTTACAGTTAAAAGTTAATAGCAATGGTAAGAATAATGAAAATAATAGACTATCGGGCAACGACGGCAATCCTTCTGTTTCTGCTGGCTCTGCTGTTCAGCCTGCCCAACCTGATAATAGCCATGGTGCTGATGCTCCTCATATCGGGGATTCTGGAGGCAATCAGGATGCTGGCGGACTGGGAGCCAGGGAGAAGAATCTGATTGCGTTTGACCTCTTTACGCAGGCTGCCGGACTCGGGGGTATGGAGATTGATACCGTGGGGTCGAGACACTCTTCGCTGCTGGCTATCATGAGCGCCGGTGCTTCGAGGGTGATGGAGGAAGAGGAACTGATGAAAGTGGTGAGGGTGAAAATGCCGAGCTACTATCAGGAGAACGACTGCCATCAGCTGATTCACGACTTCTACGCGAAATATGCTGACAATACGAAGCCGATGTCGAGGGAAGTGATGAGGGTGAATGCGCTGGCGGAGCAGAAGGCCAGCCAGCAAGTTAACAGTTTACAGTTGAAAGTTAATAGGGCTGAGCAAGTTAATAATTTACAGTTAACAGTTGATAGGGGTAATCAACAAGTTAATAGTTTACAGTTAACAGGTAATAGGGCTGATGAGGATTATCCTGACCCGCCGGAGATGCCGAAGAAACTGCCGAAGCTGGTGGAGCTGCTGATATCGAGGACACCGGAAATTTATAAGCCGGCTGTGGCGCACGCTATCTTCCCGCCGCTGGCTACGCATCTCTGGAAAACGAGGTTCCGGTATATTGACAACGTGGAGCACGAGGCGAGACTGATGACGCTGCTGCTTGCGGGTACCGGAGCGGGTAAGAGCAGCGTGAACAGGCCTATCGATTTCATTATGGAGGATATCAGGCTGAGGGATGCTGAAAACCTGAAGCGCGAAAAGGCGTGGAAGGATGAGATGCTGCGCAAGGGTGCCAACAAGGATAAGCGCAAGAGACCTGAAAACCTGATTATCCAGGAGATTGATGCGGATATGACGAACCCGGCTTTCGTGATGAGAACGGCTGAAGCGCAGGAACATTTTCTCTACACTTCGCTCAATGAGCTAGACCAGTTTGACGCGCTCAAGGGTAGCGGAAGCCAGCAGTTCCGTATCATGTGTCTTGCCGCAGACCCGGGTAACAAATATGGACAAACTCGCGTAGGAACGATGAGTGTAACGGAGCGTGTTACCATCCGGTTCAACTGGAATGCATCTACCACCATCCAGAAGGGTCAGCGTTACTTCTCTAAGGTTCTTACCGATGGTCCTATCAGCCGTATCAACTTCTGTACCATTCCCGAAAGGGAAATCGGCGAAGATATGCCTGTTTACGGAACTTATGATGAATCGTACCGTGAGGCGCTACGGCCTTACATCGAAAATCTGAACAAAGTAACGGGCTTGATTGAGTGTAAGGAGGCGTTTCAGCTTGCCCTCAAACTGAAGGATGAGAATGCTGAGTTTGCCCGGCTGTCGCAGGACAGGACGTTTGAGAATCTCTCGTTCCGTGCCAACGTCATCGCTTACCTGAAGGCGTGTGTGCTGTATGTAGCCAATGGTTGCAAGTGGGAGCCGGAGATTGACGAGTTTATCCGCTGGAGCGAGCAGTATGACCTGTACTGCAAGATGCGGTTCTTCGGCGACATGATTGCGAAGGAGAACTATACGGCGGAGAGGAGTTCGAAGCGTGGGCCTCAGAATCTTTTACAGATACTGCCCGATAACTTTACGGCTGCGCAGTTGCTTGCCATCCGGCTGGAGCATGGGTTGGATGCGAAGGGTACCGACATGATGATCAGGCAGTGGCTGCACCGGAATTATATCAGGCGGGCGTATCAGTATACGGGCAAGCGTGACAGTTGTGACAGTTGTGACAGTTTTGAGAAGCTTAAGTACCGCCACGACGGTATGGTTATTGAATCTTAAATTTATTTTGACTTATGCAGATAGTTTTAAAACGTATAGCGAAGAAGAAGACCTACACGATAGGTCGCCTTTACATCCTGAAGGATGAGGATGTGAAGAAGCGCACGATTGAGAGTGTGAACAAGTGCAGGGGGCTGAAGACGGTGTGTGATGTGCCCCCGGAGAAGCTGAATGCGGACTCGTATTTCTGTGATACGATGGAGCCGTGCTGGCGCAACCTTCTGGGCGTGGAGCTAAGTCCTGCCGAGGAGAATGTACGGTTGGGGCGTGTATCGGGCAAGAAGGCGCAGAAGATGAAGGGCAAGACGGCGATACCTGAGGGCACTTATCCGCTGGTGATCAGCAAGTCGCCGAGGTTTAAGATGTGGTTGCCGCTGCTGTTGGGTGTCCCCAATTTTGAGGGCATCCGCATCCATGCCGGCAATTATCCCGATGATACGCAGGGCTGCATCCTGGTGGGTGAGAACCGTGTAAAAGGCATGGTTGTGAACTCCCGTATCTGGCTCCACCGCCTCATCAATGCCATCACCGCTGCGAGAGACAGGGATGAGAGCATTTGGATTACGATTTTGTAATGTTGAATGTTGAGTGTTGAATGTTGAATTAGGCTAGCGCCCTTGAGTCCGTTAGGCAAAAAATCAACATTCAACATTCAACACTCAACATTCAATTTAACATTCAACATTCAACATTAATAATTAAACATTTTTATATCATGGGAAAAAATTATAAAACAAAAAAGGAAGAGATGAAGAATGAAAAGACAGCGGGTAATGCTGTTGTGTTTGAAAACCCTGAATTCGGTAAGATTCGCACCTTGACCGATGAAAACGGGGAGCCCTTGTTCTGCGCGAAGGATGTCTGTGACGTGCTGGGGTACAAAAGAGCAAGATGCGCTGTATATCAGCTAGTTAACCCACATGATGCTGTAAAACACAGCATAAGGGTAACGACTGGTATCAAGAAGGATGGAAGTGAGGCAAAGCGCTGGTGCCAGCTTCTTTTCGTCAACGAGAGCGGATTCTATGCTTTGGTTCTCGGCTCCAAGCTTCCTACGGCGGTAAAATTCAAAAACTGGGTTACTTCCGAGGTGCTGCCACAGATTCGCAAGACGGGCGGTTATATTCCGGTAAAGCAGGGCGAGAGTGATGAGGAGACAATTCGACATGCTGAAGAGATTCTCAGAGCTACACTCAAAGAGAAGGAGAAGCTGCTGAAAAACCAGCAAGTGCAGATTGATCAGCAGAAGAAACTCATCGGAGAACAGGATACGGAGATTCGTCGGCTGAACGGTGTGGTGGACGAACAGGTGGTTTGCATCGCCAAGAACGGTGAGAACATCATCCAGTTGGAGAATCAGGTGGATCATCTTCTGCCGAAGGCGCTCTACACCGACAATGTGCTCAACTCTGTTTCCTGCTATACCACCACGCAGATAGCGAAGGAGCTGGGTATCACGGCACAGGAGTTGAACCGCCAGCTCTGTGCCCTTCATATCCAGTACTACCAGAGCGGCCAGTATCTTCTCTATGCTGATTATGCCCACATGGGCCTGGCGAAGAGCCGCACGCGCTACTCTACCCTCCCCGCCCCTCACTGCGATGGGGTTCAGGAGAAGCTGGGCACCGCCTATACCCACACCTACCTCGTATGGACAGAAAGAGGAAGGAAGTTCATACATCTTTTAAAGGTAAAAGGGTAAAAAGGCTGGGGACCAGCGATTCCATCGCTGGTCCTCTAAAAAAAAGGGAGAAAAATTTGGTAGTTAGTGAATAAAGCCGTAACTTTGCATGCTCTTAAGCAGAATAAAGGAAATAGATTAGTAATTAAAAGCAAATATGAATAATCATACAACATCAATAACGACGAACAAGAAACATCACTATCGGGAACTGCTGGCTATCGGCATTCCTATCATCATCGGACAGCTGGGTACCATCATCCTGGGATTTGCTGATACGCTGATGATTGGCCATCACAGTACACCCGAACTGGCGGCTGCCGGACTGGTGAACAATATCTTCGGTCTCGTTTTCGTATCCTATATGGGATTCACCTACGGACTCACTCCTATCATCGGACGGCTCTACGGCGAGGAACGGACCGACTGCATCGGACAGAAAGTGCGCAATGCCTTCTGTGCCAACATGCTGACGGGCATCATCTTCACCCTCGCCCTCATTGTGCTCTACCTGAATCTGGGGCGCATCGGACAGCCTGAAGAGCTGCTCTCACTCATCCGCCCTTACTTTCTGGTAAACCTCGCCTCGGTGCTCTTCATGGGCATCTTCTTCACGATGAAGCAATTTCTTGACGGACTCGGACAGACCAAGGTGGCGATGTGGGCGATGATTGGCGGCAACGTAATCAATATTCTGGGCAACTGGGTACTGATTTATGGTGTGGCGGGCTTCCCGGAACTGGGTTTGCTGGGAGCCGGTATTTCGACGCTTGTGAGCCGTATTCTGATGGCGCTGGCAATGGTGGGCATGCTGATGACGGGCAAGAATTTCGGGGAATACAGACGCGATATTCTGCACAGTTCTCTGACCAAGGCTGACTTCAGGGAGATGAACCGGTTGGGCTGGCCTGTGGCGCTGCAGCTGGGCATGGAATCGGCTGCCTTCACGCTGAGTTGTGTGATGGTGGGCTGGCTGGGAACCATTCCGCTGGCGGCTCATCAGGTGATGATTACCCTCTCGCAGCTCTTCTATCTCGTGCTTTCGGGCATGGCGGCAGCGCTGGCTATCCGCGTGAGTCATTTTATGGGTCAGAAGGACTACGGGGCAGTTCGCCGCAATGCCTACGACGGATTCCGGCTGAACCTGCTGTTCTCGCTGTGTATGGGTTTGCCGGTGTTCCTGCTTCGCCATCAGATAGGTGGCTGGTTTAATGATAATGTGGAGGTGCAGGCGTATGTGGCTACGCTGATTATCCTGTTGATGGTATATCAGTTTGGCGACGGACTGCAGTATACCTTTGCCAATGCGCTGCGTGGCATCGCCTGTGTGAAGCCGATGGTGCTCTATGCCTTCATCGCCTATTTCGTCATCTCATTGCCGCTGGGCTACACCCTGGGGTTCCCTTGCGGCCTAGGCATTCTGGGCATCTGGTTAGCCTTCCCGTTCGGTCTGACCATAGCGGGAGAGATGTATCGCAGAAGATTTGAGAAGGAACTGAAAAAGATTGAAAAAGAAAAGTAAAAAAAGAAAGAAAAGAGAGAAAGAAGATTGAAAAAGAAATAAATGTACGAAAAAGGCTCCTGCAAGTGTTGCAGGAGCCTTTTTTATTGTTATATGCTAACTCTGATAAATGATTCTTATTCAGCAGTTTGCTCAGCACGATCATCTACGTTCTCACCCTCTGTAGGAGCGAGAGTAGCCTTGAAATCGGTGATGCCGTACTTAGCAAGAATGTTGTACCACTGGAGGAGCTTCTTGATATCGCTGTCGTGAACACGGTCGCGATCGTAGTTAGGAAGAACCTCAGCAAAATAAGCGTGGAGCTCAGCAACAGGCGCCTTCTTGTAGTTGAAAGTGCTAGGCTTGCCCTCTTCCTTCTTGCTTACGCTGTCGAGCACTTCCCAAAGTGGCACCTCATCAGCGTCTGTATACATAGCGATGTCACCAAGGCTTGTTACGCGGTCGGTAGCGAAAGCTGGGATACGCTTGTGAGTCTCATCGAGTGTTTCTACGATGAGGTTTCTGTTACCTCTTGATACCAATTTATAAAGGCCTGGTTTGCCTGCAATTGAAAGGATTGTTTCCATTGTCTTTTCTATTATTCTTTATTATTAATGATATCTAATAATTTCCTTACCTGTGCATCGATATCCTGCTCGCCATCGTTCACGATTTCGAAATCGGAGCGAGCTGCAAGTTCTTCCTGCGGCATGACGGCATCTATCCACTGCTGTGCCTTCTCTGCCGGGATATGATCGCGCTGCATGATGCGCTGGATGCGGACCGGTACGGGAGCCGTTACGCAGACCACGAAATCGAGGTGGATACGGCGGTAGAAACCGCTATCGAAGAGGATGGCACTCTCCATCCACTCATAGCTGCTCTGCTCGAAATCGCGCGCCACAGCCGGATGAACTACATCGTTGACAGCCTGCTTGTTAGCCTCGCCAGCCAGCAGAAACTGAGCCAGCACGGGCTTCTGCAAAACGCCCTCTGCACTGTAAACCTGCTCGCCCACCAGTTTCTTCAAACCAGCCTGCAAGCAGGCATCGGTGCGCATGAGCCGCTTAGCCTCAGCATCGCAGTCGTAAACCCGGATGCCCTGTTTCTCCAATATCCAGCACACATAGCTTTTTCCGCTACCTATACCGCCCGTTATCGCTATCTTCATCACGATGAATTATAAATTGTAAATTATAAATAACAGAACTTTCGCAAGTTTTACCCCACACGCCCTGAAAGGGCAGAAGCTCCTAGCCCAGGGTAACACCCTGGGTAATTACGGACGCAAACCTGTCGCCCTGTAAGGGCAAAAGCTTTAAAATACCGGAATTAATAAAGCTTTTGCCCTTACAGGGCGACTTACTGATTGCTATTACACCCAGGGTGTTGCCCTGGGCTGGGAGCTTCTGCCCTTTCAGGGCGTGCTGCTTCTAGAACTTTGGTTCTTTACCTTTCTTATTCCTTCATGTTTGAATCTACGAAGCAGAAGGGGAGAAGGTCTTTGATGCTGTCGAAGCAGTAGGTGCCGTTCTCGCCATAGAGCAGGATGCGTACGGGGCGCTGGTAGCGGTCTTCCATCTCCAGTATCACCTGGCGGCAGGCTCCGCATGGCGAGATAGGCGACTTGAGGAAGCCGTTCCCGTTTCTCGCAGCTATGGCAAGCGTCAGGATAGGCTGGTCGGGATAGTTGCTCTGGGCACCGAAGATGGCGCTGCGCTCGGCACAGAGTCCCGACGGGAAGGCGGCGTTCTCCTGGTTGGCTCCAATCACTATTCTGCCGTCGCCCAGAAGCAGGGCTGCTCCCACATAGAAGTGGCTGTAGTTAGCATACGCATTGCTGGTGGCAGCCTTCGCCCTGTTTACGAGCTCCTGCTCCTGGTGGCTCAACTCTGAGAGCTGAGCCACCATGTATCTGATGTTTAGGTTTTGCTCTTTCATAGATATAATGTTTTTATGATTTCTTTATTTCGTGTAGAAGTCGATGATGTCCTGCAGCGCCTTCTTGCATACCGGGCAGAATTCCGGCGTTTCGTTGATGCGCATACGGCAGTCCTGCACACCGCGGTAAACACCCTTCAAACTGTATCCGGCACCTTCGAAGACACCCACCTTGCTCACCGCCTCCTTCTCTTTCTTTGAGAGTGGAGTAGGAATCTTGGTCTTCTTGTCTATCATGTTCTCCCATTTTCCGTGGAAATCGGCAAGGGTAGTGATGTTTTTCTCCCAAGGCTCTACATCGTGAGGATACATCGGTATCTGCTCCTGCTCGTAGGCATATTCATCGGCAAGTCCGGCAAAGGAATGGCCAAACTCATGCACCACTACCGGTTTGAACCATTTCTGGTGGCAGGTGGTGAGATTGTATGAATTGAGGATGCCGCCACCGCCATACTTATCCGAATTTACCAGCACGATGATGTGCTCGTAAGGGGTACCTGCCAGCCAGTTGTGCAGGTCTTTGAGATGCAGGGTGGTAAGGTAGCGGTCGCTGTAGAAGGTGTCGAAATGAGAGCTGAGGGCGGTCTCGTGCCAGATGCCCTGGGCTGGAATGCTAGGTCCGCTCTGCTTGGATGGCGATTTTACGGCTACGATGTTGAAGCGGTCTCTCATGCTCTTGAAGGGTTCGTGGGCGAAGATGGCCTCTGTAGCCTCCTGCGCATCTTTCAGGAAGACAGGCATCTCTGCATCGGTATAGCCTTCAGCCACGTATGCGATGTGGATGCATCGGGTGGTGTCGGCAGCCTGCTGCAGGGTGACGTATGGTGTAGGCTTGTTGCCTTTCTGATGAATCAGAATGTCTTTCGGCGCTACCTGGTGGGTGAGCGTGGTGGTTATCTCGCGGCGGTTGTTGCGCAGGTCGAGGGTGATGTCTACGGTATCTTTCGGCATCGGAACGAGGAATACGTTCTCGAAACTCTGCGTGTTCTTCTCTGCCTCTGGATAGGAGAGCCATTCCTGGAAGAGGGTAGAGAAGGAGTTGCGGTAGATGATTTTGCCCGAGCGGTGGTCGCGTACGGTTATCTGTCCGTTGCCCTCTACCGGGAGTTCGGCCAGTCGCTGCCGTTTGCCGTACCAGCGTGGCATTACGTTGAGTTCGTCTACGGCTATCATCTGCTGATTTTGGTTGCCGGCAAAGGTATAGTCTACCCGCAGCGTCTTGTCTGTGAAATAGTCGTCAAAGTTTTGCGCCTTTATTGTGCCGGACGCCATCAGCATCGCCATGGTGGCGAGGGATAATATCATTCTCTTCATTGTATTTTCATTTGAAATTCACATTCACATTCACATTTCTCACCGAATCACCAAGTGACCGAATCACTAATCACTTATCTCACCCTCAGCCTTGTTCCTACGCTTACCGGGATGTTAGGGTCGAGATGGTTCATCTTGTAGAGTTTCTCCAGTCGGATGCCATACTTCTGCGAGATGGTGTACATGCTTTCGCCCGGCTGTATCACGTGAGGGCGCTTCTTATACTGCTTAGGTGCCTTGGAACGTTTCTTCTTCAGATAGATGATGTCGCCCTTGTGCAGCACGGTGTGCTTGTTGCGCTCGTTGTAGCGAGCCAGTTTGCGCCAGCTGATGCCCACCTCCTTGCCTATGCTCTTGAAGGTGTCGCCTTCGCGGGCATAGAGATAGTAATTCTTGTTGAAGATATGAATAGGGTGCAGCAATCCTTCGGCGTTTACAGGCTGGTCGGTACCGCTGTGGGTGGCCATGAAGCGGTCGTAGCGCTTGGCCTTGTCATACTGGTTGAGCTTGTAGAGCTCTATAATCTGTATCAGCTTGCTGGCATACTGCGGGTTGGTGGCATAGCCGCAGGCTTTCAGTCCGCGAGCCCATCCCTTGTAGTCGTGCTGCGAGAGTTCGAAGAGGCGTGCGTAGCGTGGCTGGCGCGCCAGAAACTTGCTGTGGTCTTCGTAGCTGTCTCTTGCGTCCTGGTATACGCGGAAGCATTCGCCCCGGGCATCATCGTCGTGGTACTGGGTTGGTCCCGTCCAGTTGTGACATTTGATGCCGAAGTGATTGTTGCCCTGACGTACGAGGTCGCTCCTTCCTGCCGCACTCTCAAACAGTCCCTGTGCTAGGGTGATGCTGGCTGGAATGCGGTAACGGAGCATCTGCTCGATGGCAAGATCCTTATACTGGTTGATATATGTCTGATAGGCCTGGTTCCACTTCAGCTGTGCGCCCATCGGGAGGCAGCAGAGCAGAGCGAGCCCTAAAATGTTTGCTTTTAGATGATTCATTCTGCAAAAATATAAAAAAAAACGGATAAATCGCGGTTTATTACAAAATTTTTAATATCTTTGCACAAAATATTGCATATTGAACTTTCGCATGTGGCTTAAGTACGGGCTGAAGGCCCAAAAGCTCCAGAAGCAGCACGCCCTGAAAGGGCAGAAGCTCCTAGCCCAGGGCATCGCCCTGGGTATAA
>OGYH01001419.1_pt1 | contig 22291 bp, 17 predicted proteins | sample 1576511 | NCBI WGS metagenome assembly OGYH01 (sample SAMEA3541522, study PRJEB24748) | human gut metagenome | biome: human gut; feature: human-associated habitat; material: faeces | place: China | collected 2012
TTTCCTTGATATTCTTTGTTGCCATGTATCGCTCAAACAACGTATTTACGGTCAGCTTCTTGACTGAGGCGTCTGTAATAAGCAGATCATCCATATCCTTATTGATCTTCTTTTCCATTTCTCGCAGACTCGCCAGATCAGCTGCATAAACCGAATTACGCTTTCCGGTAATTTCATCCTTGTAGCGATACTCATAACGTCCATCCGGGCGCTGGTATTCACCTGTTTTTAAATTTCTTCCTTTATTATCTTTTCTTGCCATATCAATCATTCCCTTCACTTCATTTTTCGTTATTCGGAATGATTTTTGTCCTGTCGGTATCAGTCATTTACTGTCTGATATCTGCTCACAGATTAACATAATATTTTATGATTTCCAAGGATAAATTCCTGCAAAATGCTAATTTTTATTTGCCTTTTTTACAGGAATATTTTTCCCTTTTCATTCCGAAGGAAAGTTGTTGTATTTTATCCTTTTATCTTTCATTACACTGCCATTGCATCAAGATATTTTTTTATCTTATCCACGTTATAAAGAACACGTCTTCCAATAATCACTCTTGCTTCTGCATAGTCTGCAATTTTCTTTGCAGTTACTTCTCCGCAGGATAACATTGCCATTAATCCTTCAATATCTACCGTCAGACGGTTCTCAGCCTTATACTCTGTTGTTTTTCTCATGATGCACATACCTCCTTTCCTCCGTATTCTTCTGCATCACCTCCCAGACAGCGGTTATGCCCGTTGTCAGTACATCTACTTTTTATTTGGACTTCTTACGATGATTTTTCATTCCGTTCGGCGTGTTGGCTTCCATTTGTATATGGCGGTGTCAACGTTACAATTGACCTCTATCAGAAATCTTTCTGAATACTGGCAGCTTCTTCTCAAGCATACCAGCCGTTGCCGGAGTATCTTCGGTTTCCACATACTACTCTCTGATACAGCGGTGGAATCCTGTGTTACCTTTAAGCCCCGAAAGGCACCCATACAGCTCATTCAATTTTCAAGGTCCAATAATCAAAAGTTTTGTAGGTATACATTTTTGTACCTATTTGATTTAATGCCATTATATCCACCGTTACTGCTAATGTCAATAGCACTTCATGCGTTATAGGTTCTTTTTTGTACTCTTTTTTATTGATTTTCTGCTAGTTTATGTTATAATATGGACAAATAGTTATTCATTTCTTGATTTTACTATCTTCAACGGATGTTTATCAGGACTAATGCAGAGGTGACTTTATGAATTTTAATCTGAAACTAAAAAAAATCAGGACATTCCGGAAAATGACACAAAAAGAACTGTCAGAGAAAATCGGACTGACCGATCAGCATAGAATTGTACAATATGAAAAAGGTGTTCGTGTTCCAAAAAAAGATCTGGTTGATAAAATGGCTAAGGCTCTTGATGTTAATCCTTATACCCTCTATGATACCGCTGGACGTGACGCTTCCGAAATGATGGAACTGCTTTTCTGGCTGGATGAATTTAATCCATCTGCCCTGCATCTGTTTCTTCCTCGGAAATTTCCTGGTGAAAAATGCAATGAAGTAGCAGACACTTCCGTTTACTATCACGACAATGATAGCTGGCCGGCTCATGCTCCTGTCTGTATGTGGTTTGATTATGGGGTTCTGAATGATTTTCTGAAAGAATGGGTAGTTAGGATGGATGAACTGAAATCCGGTGTGATTACCAGAGATGAATATTTTGAATGGAAAATTAACTGGCCGCAGACTTGTGATGGATGTGGAAAATATGAGCCTAAAAAGCAATGGCTCTCTGTAAAATCAAAACTCAGTGAAACTTAGCAAAACTTAAATTCACTGCATTTTTCCTCTTTGGCAAAAGGAAAAGCACTGTAAAACCAATAATCCGACGGTTTTCAGTGCTTTTTTCATGTTTTTCCTATTAAATTTTCCTCAGACACCTATATAAGTGAAACTTAGCGAAACTTAAATTACGCCCAATATGGAATATACTTTTTATACCTTGGCGCAGTATCCGGATCCATTACTTTAATATAGCCTCCGTCAACAGCACTGGTAAGAAGTCGAGAGGCTTTCGCTTTCTCTTTTTCTCCCAATCCAAATATTTTTCGAATATCTGAGTTAGAAATCCCCTCAAAATTGACATATGCCAGACATGCCTGCATATAACAAGTACGCATCCGATCTTCTTTCGTGGTTAATTCAAACGGTACTTTCGCAAACAATATTGCTTTTGTAAATTGATTGTTTTGATTTTCAATCCTCGGTGCAAGTAATTCATTTTTGCCGGTTGCTTCAACAATCTTATCATATCCACTGCCACGTTCCTCACAGATACCACATTTATGCATAAATCCGGCAATATTTTCATTTCTGGACACCGGCACCGAATCTACAATTCTTTCAATTGCTACCAGTGGTGCACCAGCATTTGAAAATTCAATTCGATTTTTAAACACTTCTACCATCGGATTTGTACCTCTTTGCTGCAGATCCTGATGTATCATAGCATTTGCCAACAACTCACGGATAGCAATTTCTGGGAAACTGACAACAGATTTCCTTGTTGCTTCTACAATAACCTCTTCCTGCGGAATAATTGTCATAATATACTGCACGATTTCTTCATGCGAAAATGCATAGCCCGCACAGAACTCTTTTTCTCTGATAGCATCCAGTCTGGAATTCTCCTTATACCATATCACCCTCACAGTTCTTCTATGCAAAGATTCAAATTTCTTCAAATCCTTTGCGATCATCAATGCTCCCATATTCGTGATATCCCATGTACCGGCATCATTTCTCTTTATGAACTTTTCATGCTGTAAATCTTCCAATACTTTATCCCGATTTCTCGGAATTGGCATTTCCAGTTTATCATAATACTTTGAGTAATCCAATAATAACACCATTTCATCTTCATCTAAATTTCCCATCGCAATTCGAAGTTCATATGGTGTAGAATCGAATGTTCTCCATAATTCTCTTTCTTTGTCAGGATACTCTTTTAAATTCTTTTTGTTCGTTCCAATTCTTATAAATTCCCCACCAGCGAACTGTACCGGCTGTTTTTCTGCACAAGGAATCTCCATCAGCACAACCATTCCTTCATCCATAGGAACCTCAAAAAATCGGAAATTAATTCTTGGTGAAAGCATTCTGGAAAGCCATGCTTCCAATTCCTCATTTCCCTTTTTCATTTTACGATACTGAAATTCAGTTCCAACAATTTTATGCGTTGCATCATCTACACCCCAAACCAAATATGCTTTAGGTCGTTCGCATAGTGCTGCTGAATTGCTTAATGCCGAAATATATTCACCAATCATTTGAGGTTGCTTATTGTTACATTTAAATTCTACCCACTCAGTCTCGTTCGGAAGTTTTGCAAGCTCCCGAACAAGACTCTGCAGATACTCTACTGATCGTATTGCCATAACATCGCCCCTTTTTTACTTTATTATTTGAATAATCTTTTTATATAATCATCTTATCTAAATTACCTATAAGTTTTCATATGTCCATAATTCTTCTGAAAATCTACCACATGTTTTAATTCCTTTTGTATCAGGCATAGCCAACATAAGTAATCTTCTCGGTCTTGTCATTGCAACATATGCTAATCGCATTAATTCTTGTTCTAGTTCCCCCTCCATTAAAAGTTTAGGAGTAATTGTACTTCCTGTTCGACTTTTTACATGTAACAACACAGCCTCATAAGATTCTCCTTTGACACCATGAATTGAAGATCTAGTATACTTCTCCTCATTTTTCTTCTCAAAAAATTTTTTCAACGATATTTTTTTGAAATCCGGTGATTTGTTATCATTACGTTTTATTTTAAATGTATCTTTTATCTCTTTGTCAGGCGATATTTTATACTCACAATTTTTACAGACATCTACAAAAATTGTAGAAAATTCTTTTACCCATTCTGCGATTTCCATATCTACATCAGGTATATTAATCAAAATGTTGATAATAAAATCTTTCCAACTTTCTTCGGTAGTATGCTCTCGTATTTTCTGTTGCATCATGTATTTGTCTGTATCCTCATTAAAAATCATACAATATGTTGCTTTTTCTGTATTCTCATATGCTTTTTTTCTCGATCCATACTTCCATTCATATGCAGCCTTGGCATATAGTTCTATCTCTGCACTTTTCCACAATCCCTTAATATCTGTATCAGAATATATTCTTCCTCTCGTTAAAACAGCAACATTTTTAGGCGATATCCCAATCTGCATTTCCATACATTTTTTGATAAAATAATCAATAGTATCGTTTTCTGAATTATTCTTTGTTAGCAAAAGAATGGGTTTTTGTACTTCATCCTTCCAATATCCTATTGCATTATTACTCTTTGTCCCTCTCAAGCTAGCAGAAAAATAGGATGTAACATTACAGATATTTTGTGAACTTCTAAAATTCCCAGTCAATTCTATTGTCTGCCAACTTGTATCTTCTACTTTTTGTAAAAAACACTCCGGACTAGCATTTCTCCATTCATATATTGACTGATCTGCATCTCCCACCAAAAACATTGATTTTACCCCAGACTTACTTAGTAGATCAAAAACTGCCATTTGATTCACTGACGTATCCTGTGCTTCATCTATAATAATTACTGGGAATCTTTCTGCTATAGCAGATGCAACCATAGGATATTTTTTTAGTAATTGATATGCAAATAATGCAGTTTCATTTTGAAAGATAATCCCCCTATCCTGCAACATTTTCTTATATTGTTGACATGGTAGCGATCTGGCATTTCTTTTTTCACACTTGACCGGTTCATTTCCCTTATAAAACTTCTTATCAATGCCATAATAAAATTGTTCTATGTTATCTATGCAGCCTTTACTATGGCACTCTTTTCTCCAGAATCCATATGGCATTTTCCATGTATCAGTAATTGTGATCCTTGGACGTACATTGCTAACTGTATCAAGATGTCCATACCGTAACACAATAAACTCATCAATAAAACTATCTACTGTTCCTATAAAATGCGGATATCCTAGTTCACCCAAACTGCCATGAATTGTTTGTGCTTTTTCTTGTATCTCATTACTTGCCACATTCGTAAATGACAATACTGCCACACCGCTATGATAATCTTTCCAATTGTCTATATAAGACAATAATTTATGTGCAACCGAATAAGTTTTTCCACTTCCAGGACATGCTTTTACAACAACTTTTCCCTCAGCTGTTAAAAATTTTTTCTGTTCCTCCGTCAATTGTTCTTTCATAACTTTTTCTCCGTTACACTATAAATCGCATCTTTCAAGTACTCTGGAATAATAAATTCCTTTTCAATTGTTTTTTTATTATCCTTTTGTTTTTTCTGGTCACTAATAACTTGACTTATATATTGGGCAACTGCACCTTTACATTTATCCCTGGTTCTTATAAACAACCACACACACGCTGCTTTTTCACTCAATTCAGATAAAGTTGCAATCTTTTCTTCTAATTTAGGTCCGAGATCTACGTAACAATTTTTAATAGCTTCTACCATATGATAAATATTATTTTCACTACAGCATAATGCATACTCTAATGTTTTATAAGCAGAAAATATATTAATTTCTGTTCCTGAACACAATGTTTCTAATTCCTTATATCTATCTGATGGCTGTCCATTTTCTAAATTTGCAACGATTTCCGAACTAACATTATCATAATCAAAATCTTTACTAATGTAGTCTTTTTCATTCTTTTTAGAACATCTATCATCATCGGTAATAATAGAAACTTTTTTAAAACAAGTCTTCACTTGTTCTGATGAAAAAAGATTAACAAAAGGCTTAAATGCAACACTATCCACGTTGACTAACTCTACCGCATATTTCTCCAACGGTCTATCTAAAGCTTTTGCCATTTCTGGAATTAAAATTGCTTCGCTAATTCCCTCTACAAATAAAATTCCCCTTGCAAAAAACATCTGAGATTTCGTAACATCCAAATATCTCTGTAAATATTTTTTATTGTCCTCATTTAACTTTGCTTCTGAAAAAGGCAGACAGAATTTTTCGTGTCCACATTCATATATTAAATTAATATTTTCTATATCAATTTTAGATGCTAATGTTGGAGAATGCGATGTATAAATAATCTGAATATTACTGTCATTTCTATTTGCATCTTCTAAAAAACTATGAACTAGCTCCTGTAACTGTGGATGTAAATGAGCTTCTGGTTCTTCAATCAACAAAAGATTATGATAAATTCCACCTTTTTCAATTGCCATATCTCCAAGCACAGCAGACATAAATAATAGATTATTATATCCCAAACCATTTTGATACAATTCAAAAGAACTATTGGCAAGTTCTTTAATCCTACTGCTTACTTCAGCATCAATGTCCATCTGGTCTTCTAAAATAGAGCTTTCAAAATATATTCCCCTAGTATCTGCCTGCATTTTTTTAATTTCTTTATGATTTTGATAATATTCCGTAGCTTTTTCATACACAGAATCTGATTTATTTATCAATAACCACTTTGGCTTAAACCATGCACGTAATGAAGACGCAATTGAATCAAACCTCGGTTCTACCAATCCAATATCGATCTGTTGATTTAAAAATTCTTGTTCAATCTTTGCAAGATTTTTATTTATAGTGGTCTTTGTCTTTATCAATTGATCTTTTTCCAAAAGACTATTATTCGCATCTGTCAAAATCTGTACTAATTCTTTTCTAATTTCCTCTTCTGGAACCATATTTCTAAGTAGTTGTGCCAGTTTGCTGTTTTTAGAAGGTTTCATCTCGTTTTCCGAATCACGTAATGCACCAAGAAAAACTACATCTGTTGCTTCGAATGTATCTGTAGTTAAAGAATTCCCTTCCGTTCCAAATCCCCAATAAACAGATCGTACCTTTTCCATTCCACTAGGAGCAATATATTTTTCGAATTTGATATGAAAATCTCCCCCCTTTCCACTTTCGCTCTGCGGATTCCAAATTTCAACTAATCTCTTTGGAACATCTTCCAGAAATACATCAAATTGGGCATAATCAGCCGTTGTTCCGTCTTCATTAACATGAAAATCTGATTTTGAAAAAAATATATCTTTTTTGTATGTTACTGTGGAATAAGCAATTCTGATTGCATCTATCACCGAAGATTTTCCAGAATTATTTTCACCAATAATTGCATTTACACCTTGGTTAAATATTAATGATACTCCTTCTTCATCAAAAACTCTAAAATTTTTAATATCTAATCTTTTTAAATACATACATTTCCTCCTCCCTTAGTTTCTTAACATATTCTAATTCTTATTCCCCATATTTAACTGGTTCTTCCGCTACCATTTGCACTTGCTCGTCTCTCTCAATTTTCCGGTAATCCACAGTCTTTTTAGAACGCATTTCCCTGTAAATCACTCCCGCCAATGCACTCATCACAGCATCATACTTACTTTTGTCTTCGAATAAAGAACTATAGCTGTCCTGTGCTTCCATATAGCTTTCCATTGCTGCATTTCCAAAAGCTGAAGGGAAAATACTTTCCGTAAAAATTCTTGGATCTGAAGTACGTGCAGAACTTGCCAGTTTATCATCAGCAATCAGTTTATCGTGTAACGCACCAAGCATCACCCGATCTCCATCTGTGAACTGCCCTTTATACTTCTCGTTAATCTTATCCAAGATTTCATCCAATGTGCTTTTCTGTCGGATTCCCTGTGCCCCCTGCTTTTTAGATGGAACATACTGCCCATCAACTTTTTCCAGTTTTATTGCACCCTCAAATGTTTTCTGCAGTTTATAATATTCCAGTTTCAGCTTTCCCTCTAAATCAATCGGTTCTTCCTTTTCTTCTGGCAAAAGTCCGATCAAATAGCTAAGGAAGAGATATTCCTTATGCATATCAGTGTCAAACATACGAACTACTTGTGTTATATAACTATACCATCGTAATAATTTTCTTACCTGTCTTCTGAATTGATACCGTTCTTCTGGGTTTTTCAAATTATATCTGTCTGCTACCGGTTTTAATACACTTGTCATTTTTCCCATCGCAGTTGCATCCTGCTTACCAGGATGATTCCATATATCAGTAAATGCCCTGATATCATTCTCGTTATAAATTGCATAATCCAGAAGTTCTTTTTCTGTCTGATAAATCAAATCCACATTTACTTCCTGCTCAAGGCTTGTCTCCTGATAAAATGGCTGAAATGCTTCCAGAATATCTTCTTTTTTATTTGCAAAATCCAACACAAATGTGTCCACCTTTCCAGGGCATGTTCGATTCAAACGCGATAATGTCTGCACTGCTTTCACATTTTTCAATTTTTTGTCAACAATCATTGTATGTAACAATGGTTCATCAAAACCAGTCTGATATTTTTCCGCTACTACCAGAACATTAAAATTATCGTGGAATTCTTCCTTTGTCTGACTTTCTGATATATGGCTTCCATCTTTCCTTACGTTCAGCCCGGCTTCTGTATACTCTTCATCTCCATCCTGCACCGTTCCGGAAAATGCAGCCAAAATATCCATATCTGCATAATGTTGTTCTCTTATATATCTTTTGATTTCATGGAAATATCGAACTGCTGCCAATCTCGAATCTGTGACAACCATCATTTTTCCTTTTCCACCGATTTTTTGTTTCGTAGTCTCTCTGAATGTTTCTACGATAATCTGTGATTTCTGGCTGATATTATATGGATGTAATTTTTCATATTTCTTTATAATTTTTGTTGCTCTGCTTTCTGGAAGCTCTGGATTTTCCGGTGTGTCTTTTGCAATTTTGAAACAGGTACTGTAAGTCATATAATTCTGCAAAACATCCAGAATGAATCCTTCCTCTATCGCCTGTCTCATGCTATAAATATGAAATGGATGGAAACTTCCATCTGTCCATTGACTTCCAAACATCTCCAGTGTTGCTGGTTTCGGAGTTGCAGTAAATGCAAAAAAGGATAGATTTGGATGTTTTCCATGTGTCAGCATCTCCTGCACAAGTTTGTCATTTCTATCTATTTCATCTTCTGCTTTTCCTTCTATTTCCGCATATTCTCGCAATGCTGCTTCTGTATCAGCCAACGCCGCTTTCAGTTTCATTGCAGAACTTCCTGTCTGCGAAGAATGAGCTTCATCTACAATAATCGCAAAATTTCTTCCGGCAACCTTATCCACTTCCTGATAAATCACCGGGAATTTCTGCAATGTGGTTACAATAATTCTTGCACCGTTATTGATGGCGTCTCTTAAATCTTTTGAGTTCTTTTTATCATCAATCGTCTCTACCGACCCTATCGTGTGATCAAACCCTGAAATGGTTTCCTGTAACTGTTCATCTAATACGGTTCGGTCTGTAACTACAACCACACTGCTGAAAACAGATTCATCATTTGAATCATGTAAGGAAGCCAGTCTATACGCTGTCCATGCAATAGAATTGGATTTTCCAGAACCTGCACTATGTTGAATCAGATAATTACGACCTGCACCTTCTTTTTTCACATCTGCAATTAATTTACGTACAACATCCATTTGATGATATCTTGGGAAAATCAATCTTTTCTTCTTCGTGACCTGCTCTGATCCGTCAGGCATTTGTTTCTTTTCTTCCTTTACCTGCAGATGAATAAACTTTTGGATAATATCCATCATACTATCTTTCTGGAATACATACTCCCAGAAATATGATGTCGGATATCCGTCTGGATTCGCAGGATTTCCCTTGCCGCCATCATTTCCTGCACCGTTCGATCCCTGATTGAACGGAAGAAAATATGTATTTTTTCCTTCCAACCGTGTTGTCATCCAAACTTCCAACTGATCAATACAAAAATATCCTAAGATTCTCTTATTGAACTGAAAACATATTTCTCTTGGGTCACGATCATACATCCACTGACGCTTAGCATTGTCAACGTTTTGTCCTGTATACTGATTCTTTAATTCAAGGGCAAATACCGGAATCCCATTTACCGACAGAACCATATCAACAGAATTATGTGTATCACTGGAATAAAACCATTGTCTGTTGCAAGTAATTTCATTCTTTTCGTACAGTGCTTCCGCTGTTTGATTTAAGCCAGATTCTGGTTTAAAATAACATACTTTGAACGGAATACCTCTATGTTTAAATCCATGTCGCAGTACAGAAATAAGTCCGTCCATATCGCAGGCATTGTTGAAAGCAAGGCAGAATTTGCGTTCTGGATCCACTTTATTCTGCAATAAAAAGCGTTTCCATTCCTTTGGCTGTGTTCTCTGGATAAATCTCAATAGAGTATCTTTATAAACACCAAGCTGCGGATCATACCCATCGTAATTATGTGTGTATCCACCTGCCGATGATAGAAAAAATTCTTCAATATCTGCTTCGAAACGTTTCTCTGTTGTAACATCTATACTCAAAATTCTGGCACCTCCTTTTTTCCTGTTACATACTCATAAATCAAGGATTTTTTATAAAACTCAAGTTCTTCAATAAATTTCTTTTTCTTTTTTACAAGGTTTTCAATTTGATTGCATTTTTCATCCAAATATTGAACAATTTCTTTTTGTTCTAGCAAAGGAGGATATACTACCTTTATGTCTCTAAACTGATCTGAGTAAGTTCTCCATCTCATTGCCATTATTCCTCTCCCTCGTTTGTAACAATCACTTGCAAATCCCGTCGTTCTAAAGTAGTAGTGATAAAATTTACTGTCTACATTTTCTCGTGGGCAATATACATCATAAGCCGGACTTGTCACTCCATCATATTTAGAGATTCCGATTGCTCCCATCCAGCACAAAATAATATTTACTATAATATCATTTTCATATACTTTTTTATATCCGTCTGCATTTACTGCTTTATTTCCAACTGTTTTTTCCAAATCTGAATGTTGTATAACGCCTAAGTCTGTATATAATGAAAGCAAATTCACCTCTTCCAATGGTATATAATTTTTTTCTTCTCTGAAGTCGAATATATTTTTTATTCTAATTTCTTTCCATTTCTCAGGTATTTTATCAATCCACTCAATTTTACTACTTTTCACCCTACAATCATTTTTTATCCCCTTAGTCACCGCTTGTGTAATAACTGCCTGCTTCAACTTCTTATATTCTTCAATGCTATTGCGAGTCTTTTCAAGAACAGAATCAATATGAGCACATTTTTCATCAAGAAAAGAAACTATACGTTCCTGTTCTTCAGCAGACGGCCATGCTATAACCTGTTTATTCCACAACGACGCTGACCATGTTGCAAGACTTACTGAATCCACTACTACTGATGCTATACTACATTGTAATCCATATTGTACAAATCGCTTATTTACACTTGCATTCATAGTTGCCCTTATAATATGGTCTGTATAGCAAGCATTTGGATACGGTATATAAATATAAGGTGTACCATTTCTAGCTAATAATAAATCATTTTCTTTTGTATATTTCCATTCTGGGAAATCCTCATAGTTGGTTCTAATAGGATTTATTCCAGCGGTATAGAATAATCTGTCAGTTGGTTCATTAGACCAAAAATTTTTATCAATTCCTTCTCCTGTATTCATACCACCATGCAAATACTTAAATTTAATAGTATTCCACGACTTAGGAATACTTCCTATCCAATCAATACCTGACTCTTTCATCTCTCTACTCATATCATTTCTCCCCAAACAAAGCATCCAAACTACTCTGAATATCCAGTTCCAATTCATGCAAACGTACTGCAATTTCTTCTACTGGTTCCGGTGCCTGATATTCGTAGAAGTACCTTGTCATTGGAATTTCATAGCCCTCTTTCGTCTTCTTTTCATCTATCCATGCTTCTGGTGCATATGGTAATACTTCTCTCTTGAAATATTCCTTAATATCTTCTGTCAGCGGTACATTTTCCGTATCACGTAGAGACACATCCGCCACTGGCTTTCCCTTCTTTAATATGATTTCGCCATTTTCATCTTTCTGTGGCTGTTCTACTACAATCTTCTGATATCCAAATTCCTCTGTATCAAAAATCTTACTCTGACAGTAAATACCATCTTTCTCGCCATATATAGTTCCATTTTCAAATGCACCATATGCCTTTACAATCAGATCACGGCATTTATCAGTAATGTCATTTCTTTTTGTTCCGATACTTTTTCTTCTTGCTTCAAAACAATGCGAAGCATCAATCAACTGTACTTTTCCAGCTCTGTGTATTGGTTTGTCTTTAGAACAAATCCAAATATACGTGCTGATACCAGTATTCATAAACATATCTGTACCTAACTGCACAATCGCATCCAGCCAGTCATTTCCCAGAATATATCTTCTTATTTCTGACGGTCCACTTCCAGCATCTCCCGAAAATAATGGTGATCCATTCTGAATAATCGCCATTTTTCCATTTGAAGCCAGCTTGGAAAGTCCATTCAATACAAATAGCTGCTGTCCATCTGATATTTTCGGAAGTCCAGGTGCAAATCTTCCCAATTCACCTTTTTTCGCTTCTGCTTCTACTGCTGCTTTTTCTCTTTTCCAGTCAATTCCGAACGGTGGATTTGAAATAATATACTGAAACTGATATCCGCTAAACTGATCTTCAGATAGGGTATCTCCAAATCTCATATTATTTGGATCACCCCCACGAATCATCATATCCGCTTTTGCAATCGCAAATGTAGAGGGATTAAACTCCTGACCAAAGCAGGTAACTCCAATCTCCGTGTTTAGCTCCTGAATTCTTTCTTCCATGCAGCTAAGCATCTGAGATGTTCCCATCGCCATATCATACACTGTTACATTTCCACCCTTACTCAAATCTGCATCTGATAAAAGTAAATCCGTCATTAAATAGATAATATCTCTACTGGTAAAATGTGCCCCGGCCTCTTCACCAAAAGATTCGGAGAATCGTTTTACTAAATCTTCAAAAATATATCCACAGTCTACTGCACTGATTTTATCTGGTCCCAGATATCCTTTTTGTGAATTAAATTCTTTTATGACAAGATACAAGGTATTACTTTCTACCATTCTGCGGATAATGTTATCAAAATCAAACTTTGCCAGCACATCCTGAACATTTGCTGAAAATCCATTCAGATAATCTCGAAAATTTGCTTCGATATTTTCCGGATCAGCTAATAAAGATTCAAATGTATATTTGCTGATGTTATAAAATTGATAACCGGAAGCCTTCGCCAGAAATCCATCAATTACAGCAAAATTCTTCACCTTTTCATACTGCTCCAATACTGCTTTATGTGTCGGTAATAAACAATCATGAAATCTTTTTACTACTGTCATTGGCAAAATTACCAATCCATATTCATGCGGTTTAAATGGGCCACGGAGCATATCTGCTACATTCCAGATCATTGTCGCTTTCTCTGCTATATTAGTTCCAACTACATCAAATTTATTATTTTCATCCATTTATTTTTCCTCCGTATAAATATGTTCTAATTCTGCTGTTGCCTTTTCTAATTTGTATTTCAATTCTTTTATTTCATTTATCTTGGCATAATATTTATCTGCAATTATCTTCTGGCTTTTTAAATCCGGCAATGGAATTGTTATTTTTTTCAATCCTTCAACCGGCAGGTTTAATAATGTAGCCCCTACTGCTACTCTAGATAAAGCTGCCTTTCCATTTTCACTTTCCAAATATGCTTTCAAAAAGTAAGGATTTATCTTATCTTCATCTAACTCAATAACATAAAGATTACCATTCGCTAAAATTTTATTTCCTTCTTTTACAGATGCAATTGCCATTTTTACCGGAGATACATTTTTTGAAATTACGAGACTTCCATTTTTAATACAATATTTCTCGTATTTAGGATTCATTTCTTTCAAATAAGGAAGATCATCACTAATAATACCATCCTGTAAATTTGCCAGCATCAAATACTGCATGTTCGTTGGTTCATCTGATACAATTTCATCTAAAACCGATGCTTTAATCTGTGCTCCTCTTGTTATGTTCTTTATCACAGATTCAAATGGTACACCATTTTTTATGAGCATCTCTTTTTGAAGATATCTTGACGGATTAAGAGTGTATTCATTTTTTGCCACCTCTTCGCCCAAAACTAGCTTTGAGTTATCGTCATCTGTATTCAGTAGTTCAAGAATTTTAGAAATATTTTCATCACTAAGAACATTCTGTCTTCGTCCAACAGAGACCATCTCCGTTGCATCTATCATTCTTATATTTTTATTATTTCTGCTTAATACCAGTAATGAACAGGCAATTCCCGTATTCGAATACAAATTGGATGGAAGTGCTATCACCGCCTCGACAAATCCTTTTTTTACAAATTTTTCGCGGATTACTGTATTGATTCCTCCGTTCCAAGTCACTCCATTACTCACTGAAACAACCGCTTTTCCATGTTTGTCGAGATGATTCATGACATTTATAATAAATACCCAGTCTCCCGCAGTTACTTTCTGTACTTCCGGTATAATATTATATATCGCCTCTAATTCCTCGTTGTTTCCAATGCTCTCTTTCACCCTTATCCCCCAAGGATAATCACAGAATATTTTATCAAACATCAGATTGTCATCTATGTCCAGAACTGATTTTTGCTCAATTTTCACCCGATCAGAAATTAATTCCGTTCTAATTTCTGCTATTTCTTTGACCTCGGTTACAAGCTCTACGCCATAAAACTGTGATTCTGGATTTCTTTCTATAGCATTTACTAGAAATGTTCCAATTCCACTACAGAAATCTGCTGCCTTATCATTTGAAATTTGAAGTATCTCATTTGCCAACTTTACAACACTCTGTGGGGTTTCGCATTCTCCCATAAATTTATTTCCTTGCAATGGCCACCACACTACTACTGCTAAAAGTGTTTCTTCTGAATATGCTTCTCCGATTTCTATTGCCACATTCCATAAATTTTCAATATTTCCTTTTATGAAACTGACTCTCTCCGGTGAAAAAGTCAGTTCCACATATTCTACTAACTGATATACATCGTTTATCTTATTTTTTAAAGATAAATACGCCACATACGATAAGCAAAAGCCTCCATATACGGATGTATTTCCAAGTTCTCTCATCCTATTTGAAATATTCCAACTAATCTCTTCAACTTTCGAGCCTTCTTTTTCTTTTAACTCTTTAACTGAAATATTCAACCCTGTTTCCTCCTTTGGTTATTCACAATCAATTCTCTTGTATTCACTATAGCATCTGTTTATTTGATTGTCAATAATCAAATTTGGTTTTTCATAACCACAAATATTTTTCTAATATAATTCCCTTTTATTATGACAGTAGATTTTTATTTCCATAGCAGCAATATTTATAAGTCCCAAGAGCAATATAAGATTTATCGGGAAATATTTTCTCACTACATCACCTATTACAGCAATTGATGACACGCTGATAAGCAGAATCCATATAGAATATTTATCCCATGCTTTTCGATACTGCTCTATCTTCCTCAACACAAATATCTCACTACTTATTCCTAGTCCAAGAAAAATAAGAATAGCCATAATTCTCAAAAACCACGACCATCCTGCTGAAAAATACTCTCGCTCACCTAAAATATTTAATTCTGATGGATGGATTAACCACTCTATATATCTATACCAAAACCTCAATGGAACAGTTATGCAAGCAAATAGATCTTTTTGAAATACTGTATTTTTTATTACTGTCAACAAAACCAAGATTATATAAGCTCTCATCCAGAATGTTTCCTTTTCTTTCGCTTCATTTTTCAACTTTTTTATTTCACAATCTGTTTTTTTCTTCACAGTCTTTACTTCTTCTTGTGCCTTATTAAACTGGTATTCTATTGTTCTAGCCTTTTTCTTTGCTTCTTTCTGTTTCTTCTGTGCTTCATCTACTGCCTCAACAGATGATTTATTCACCTGTATCTGCAATTTAGAGTTCTGGTCCCGAACGTCTTTTATTTCTTCTTCGAGCTGCTCTTGTTCGCTCCTGCTCTTCAAGCCGTTTCTGTTCCTCAAATCGTCGTTGCTCTGCTGAAGCGATCGATTCAACTTCTGCGTTTCGGACAGTTCGGTTGTCAAACGATGAATTTCGTCGTTTAATTTCCGAATTTCGTCTTGCATTTCGTGATTCTCGAAGAATAAATTCTGTTTTTCCATTTTCAGCTTGTGTGTCCTTTCCTGAAATTTCTGGATAAACTCGTTCATCTTCTGATTTCTCACCTGTAACTCGTCTCTCTCTTCCGTCACTAGCTCCAGTGAAGCCGCCTGCTCCTTCGCAAGCCGCTTCCACTTGTCGGTAGTATCCGGCAAGCTCTTCATCTGCTCCGTTTGTTCGTTCTGCTTCGGCTCGTACCCTTTCGTAATTTCCATTAAATTCATTCTCTAGTCCCTCCTTGCTGATATCAAGATGAAATGTTTTTGACAGATTGCTGTCTCGCACTTTCTTTCCATCCTGATTCTGAAATGTGATGTGCTTCCGTTTATCTGTCCAGTTTACGTTCCATCCAAACTGTTTCATTTTTTCTATAAACTTTTCTTTGCTGATACAATTTTCCAGTGCCTTTAATACCGCCATTGCACAGTCCGCTACAAAACTTTCCTTTACCTGTTGACGGAACAAGTTATATTTATCTTTGCTCCATGCAATGACTTCCCCTTTTTCAATCTGGCTTCCATCAAAGTGCTTTCCTTTCTCGGCAACTGTCAGTCCACGTTCCCGGCACATCTGGTTGGTAAGCTGTTTCATACGTTCCAGATCTTTTCTGGTATTATGCAGTTTTCTTCCATCTTCATAACTCACTGAATTAGTAACCAGATGGCAGTGGATATGATCTTTATCCTTATGCACAGCCACTAAGGTCTGGAATCCGCTGAACCAATTTTCTGCAAACTCTTTTCCAAATTCTAATGCCTGCTCCGGAGTAATCTGCTCGTCCTTATGCCAGGAAATAATGTTGTGAGCGTACATTCTCCCAGAATCTTTATCCCACATCTTCTTTTCTTCTAAAAAGGTTCTATACACCAGATCATAGTTAATCTCATCATGGCAGTACGGACCTGTTACATAAGTAAGCAGTTCACTTGTCTTGTCCTGTCGCAAAACATATTCGATGCAGTTTCTCATTGCTCCATGTGAATTTGTCCGCTTATTAATCGTCTTATTAATAGCCATATCTTTTCACTCTCCTTCCGGTACTTAAGAATATTTTTATTGAGGAAATACAGTGTACTGTCATTTGGAACTTCTCCATCTGTATGCAGCTTTCTTGCAATCTGATTGATATTTGTAGTAGCTCCACGAAGCTGACTGAGAATATCTGCAAACATCTGGTTCAATCTTTTCAGTTCTTCCACTTCCTCTGTAGAAGCTATCTTCAAATCTGCGATTGCTTTTATTACAACTTCCTGCTGTGTTCTTCCGGATTCTTTCACTTTGTTTTGAAGCAGATTATATTCCTCGTTATTCATCCGTATGGTTACTGTATGATTTCGTTTTCTCATAGGCTTTTGTCTCCTTTCTTGCTTCATTTTCATTCTTTATCAACAGACACAGCGTTTCGGCTAAAATTTACAGGGATTCCATAAGGGGCAACGCCCCTTTGGTGGGTGCAGGGTGAAACCCTAGTCAATCAGTAAGTGTTCCGTAGGAATGTCCGGTGGAGATTTCGCAGGGATACTTACGCCATTGACGTGCCGGGGTTCCAAGGGGCAGAGCCCTCTGGCAAGTTTAGGAACAGCCCAAAGGCTGGCTCCGGTGCAGAGTGGCTTGCCACTTTGCGAAACTTGCCTGTCATCTCCCCACCACTGAACCGACACCCACCAAGCCATATTTTCCACCCTACGTTATCAGATCAAAATGGAGATGACGGTGGTTTTGTGGTGCAGGGACAGACTGTGGAAGAAAGAGAAAAGCTCCCATTTCGATAGATTTTCTCTTTCTGAAACAGGCTGTTCATGCATCACTCCGATGCGAAGTATCGGACAATCATGTGCCGTATCCGGCACTCTATATTTCTTCTTTGCCTTGCTTATACAACGTTTTCCATCTGCAAATGCCTCTCTGCCATATTTCGCTGTTATTTCTGCTTTTCTTTTTCTGAATCACTTTCCATTTCTGCTGAAAAGCATAAAAATAGCAGTCATGAACATTTCACTGATTTTTACCAATAGAAATGCCATCACTGCCATTACCTTTTTCTGCTATTCTGTTTCCGTAAAGCTTTCCTTACTGTCAGTCTATTTTTCTATTACTGCTATTTTATTTTGTCGCAAATTTCAAACAGGTCATGCAATAAATTCTCCAGTTTCATAAGTCTGCGATGCTGATACCAGATCAATCCGGGAAGTCCCACTGCAAGGAAGAACGAAGCACATAAAATCTTTATTGCCTGTCCTCTGCTGCTTATCCCTCCATATCCAAATCCACATACCAGATTCACGAATAAAACATAGAAATATCCACAAAATAAAACAAATTCAAAAATCCACACCAGCACCTTTTTCACTTTCTCTTTCACTCTGTACTTCTCCCTCCTGCATTTTTAAATTCAGTGTAGCGAATTTCTCGCTATATTTCAATAGTGAATATCTCGCTAAGTTATTATTATGCTAGAGGTGAAACGCATGTATCAGAGAATACGGGATCTGCGTGAAGATCGTGACCTTACGCAGAAGAATATGGGTGAAATTCTGAATTGCAGTCAGCGTATTTACAGTAATTATGAATGTGGTGATGTCGATATCCCTACTCACATTCTGATTAAACTGGCTGAATTTCATAACACCAGCGTTGACTATCTGCTAAACCTGACAGATGATAAACGTCCTTACCCAAGAAAAAAGAATAGCTCCACTTAAGGCAGTCCGATTTATTTTATGCAAACCGGACTGCTTTTCCTTTTTACAGACAGCTAAAAACTATCCGCAAAATCCAGTGCTGCATCCATATCAGCTTCTTTCTCCCAGTCCAGATTATCTTCTGCGATCTCTCCATCCGTTTTCTCCATTGTTAGTGTTCTGTCCGGCAGATTAATTTCTCCTACCGATTCTTTTACAAACGGTACAAGTATTTCCATCAGATTCTTCGCTATAGCCATCGGGACGGATTCTTTCACTCCATCCCGGATAGCTGTTTCCACCCTTTCCAGAAACACATCTTCCTTTTCTCTGGTTTCCAGATACGGATCTGCTTCATTCCTGTACTCTCTGGAAAAATAATCGTTTAAAGCAACTACAACTGCTCTGGTGTACGATTTATATTTTTCCCTGTCCATCGTCTGCAAATATTCCCATGCCTGCCTGTCCTGTTCATCACAAAGGTTCAAACGGATATTTGTATTGATGATTTTCCGTTCTTTTCTCATACAAGCATCCCTCCGTTTCTCTGGATTTTCCTTACAGTCATTGCTTCATAACCTTTCGCTGTGGCACAGATGTCCCGTACAATCGTCACCCGGCTCTTGTCATATTCTCCAAAATTCTGGATCATACAACCGCCACCGCCGACCACATACAGACGCATCAGTTCTGAATTATATTCCCGTTCTCTCAACTTATGGAAGATTTCTTTCGTATAATCTCCGGCCGCTTTACGAATGACCGCCAAATATTTTTCACCAATATCAGCATTCCCGGTACGGATGACCTGCTCAATCACCAGATTGTCTACCACTGTTCCCAGTTCTTTCAGCAAGGATTCCCTGACTGCAAGCACACACTGGTGTGTTCCATATTTCTCTGTAAAGCATTTCTTCTCTAATGGACGGGAATTATTGATATACATGATATTCATAGTTCCGTTTCCAATATCCACAAGCATGTTGATTCCTTTGAAATCCTGTAAGCGGTAAAAGGCTGCTGCAAATCCCTGTGGGTAAATATCAGCACCTGCAAACTCCACATGATATTCTTTATTACGGAATGTAAAATCTACACATTCATTCTGGAGAAGATATTTCTGAAAGTCTTCTTTCTGTGTAGCCACCCAGGTAAGCGGAAGTCCGACTGCAATGTGTACCTTTGCCCGGTTCATTCCTTTCCCATCAAGTTCTCTTGCGATAGCCGCCAGTGTGAGCACATAATAGTCCTCATCCTGCGTTTTCTCTGCACAGAACTCCTTGTGTTCCTCTCCAATCTGGTAATACATGCCATTGTAAACAAGAAGATTGTTCTGAAAGATTGGCTCCTTGTCATATCTGGCTACACCGGATGGAAAGCATCTAGTGGCAGTTTTCATGTTTCCATAACCATGATCAATCCCGATCACCATAACTGTTTCATTATTGTTGTTTTTCATCATTCTCATAATCATACCTCACACTTTCTTTTCTTATCCAATCCTATTAATACTTACGTGAATTGATAAGATGGATATTTTATTTACTGGTTCTTTAATAATTCATATTTGATAACATTGGTTATTAATAGCGACGGTTTGTCCAATGTGGGATTTATCATATCTGGTTTTCCTATTTTCTGATGTCTGGAGATAGGAATTTCCTATGACCTGATTGTCCAAAATTGGACTATCCACCATTAGGCATTTTCTCCTTCGCTTAATCATTTTCTTCTCCTAATGGAACTTCCCGGATAATATATTCGGTATCGCCATAAAAGCCATATTCATTACGCAATCTATGACGTTCCACATATCCATGATGCTCTAATTCCTTAATTGCAGAACGAACAGAATCAATCCCATCTCTGCTCAGTGTTGCCAGTCCTTGCATATTGTAATTCCAGTCATCTGGCAAACTTAACATCAGCGATAATAGACCTTTCGCTTTCAATGTCAGATTCTTATTCTTGAAATGGTGATTACTCATTACCGTAAAATTCTTAGTTCTCTCTACACGAAAAATCTGTGCCATGCTCCCCACTTCCTTTCCAGACAGAAAAAGACGCAAGCCATATTCTTATGACTCACGCCTTTCTGCATAACTTACTTTTCTATTCTTCTGTTTCCAATTCCAATCTCTGTAAAATATCTCTTACAATACCTGCATCTTCAATCAGATTAATTCCAAAACATTTTTTACCTGCATCCTTCAAAGACGCACCCACATGATATGCTTTCGTTTTATCAAGAATTAAAAAACGATCATGAAATGCTCTTGTGTACTTCACATCCAGTTTAGGATACTGTGCATTAAAGTTATCTACATCTGTTTGAGATAATTTTGTCCGTTGCTGTGTATAAACTGTCACCGCCACATTTTCTTTCTTCTTTGACAAAATATTTAATGTTCCTACATCCACATATCCATCTACCAGAACAATTTCCATTTCTGCTTTCTGAATCAGTCCTATCAATAAGCTGAATGCATCATATATCTGACCATCAAAAAATATCTTTTGATTAGACTCCTCATGATCTGATATGTACTCAAAAATCTGCTCCAGCTTTTCATCTGTCTTTTTCTGATATTCCAGTTGTTTTAACTCAACGTTACTAATCCTTTCAAACAAAAGTGCATTGTTGGCTATAAACCGTCGCATTTCTACAAATGCACGCATAATACCTATACTTACATTAATTGCCACCTCGCTATGCAATACACTTGCAAGCATGGATATTCCCTGCTCTGTAAATACATACGGTAATGTACGTCTGCCACCATAACCATTTTCTGTTCCACTGCCATTTGAGGTGCCAAATTGGCATTTCAAGTTTTCATATTCATCTTTTGTAAGCTGAAATCGAAAATCTTCTGGAAATCTGGCAATATTTCTTTTAACGGCTCTGTTTAACGCTCCCGTTTCTACCTGATAAAGCATTGCCAGATCACTATCCACCATGACTTGTTTGTTTCTTACTACATAAATCAGATTTTCAACGTCCGGTGGCATGATTTCAACTATTTGTGTTTCCACTGGTTCCATTTCTCTTACTTTCTGATCCGCCATTCCATCTCCTCTATAACTTGAAATGCCAAACTGGCATTTCAAGTTACTTTACCGCACAATCATTTCTTATGAGTTTCCAAAATCCATGTTCCCATTTTACCCTATTTTTCTCATTCTGCCTACTGCTATTTTTCATACAATAATGAGGTCGCAATCCACGACCTCATCACCTTCATTTAAACATAAATCAATTCCTTGAGAATAATCTCTTCTGCAATTGCTTTGTGTTGATTAGCAGCTCTTACCCAGACAATCTGATCTTTCTCTTTATCCGGCAAAGGCTCTTTTTTCTCTAGCTGTTTCAGAATCACTTCTTCCCGTTCTCTGGCTGCCTTGTCTACTTCCAGAAGATGCTCTCCAATGGTGTCCTGCAGAAGCATCACCTGATAAGTTGAATTTCGATGGTTCTTCAGATAATCTCTGCGAAGAAAACCATACTTGCCAAG
>OGYH01001421.1_pt1 | contig 22284 bp, 17 predicted proteins | sample 1576511 | NCBI WGS metagenome assembly OGYH01 (sample SAMEA3541522, study PRJEB24748) | human gut metagenome | biome: human gut; feature: human-associated habitat; material: faeces | place: China | collected 2012
CCATCGACATTACAACTGAAGGCAAAAACTTTACCTGCCATTAATAGAAGATAAATACCGAACAGGACCTTTATACTGATTGTTTTACCCATGATATATCCTAAGGTTAAAAAATTGATTTAAAAAGAAGGCTAAGAAAATCGAATCGACGTTATTGCCAGGTGTAGATCACATTGATTAGCGCCTCGATCGTTCCCTGGCTTGCGTTTCCATTCACCGTGATAGCTCTTGCCTTAAGTGGAAACTGTGCATTACGAGTGATCTCATCAACAATAACCGTTTTGCTATCGCCATTTTTTAACGTCGCATCCTGGTCATCCCTCAGCTCTATCTGAATATTTTCGGCAGTACCTTCATTTTTGTAATAACCCGTATTGTCAGTTGAACCTGTCACGATTGCCGTCACTGCACTTGTTTCAACCGGACAATCGGTTAATGACAAAGTAATATTGTGCCAGCCAGATGCAGAACCAGGTTGTTGCAGATTGCGCGTATAAAGATCCCCGAGATTAACGTTAGCTTCTTTGGTTTGAATAGTGCAGGGTTTAGCGACTACCCGACCATTAACAGTGATAGTGACATCGGCGGCCTGGAGAGTTGCTGTGAATAACGCGCAAAACGTAGCTAACAGGAACCTCTTGTGAAGTCTTTTCATATCTGACTCTGATTATTGAAATTCAAGGGTAAAGGTTGCCGAAGCCCTCACCAGTCCCGGATTGACGGACTTCTGAGTTGACTTCAGACGAGCGGAGTAAGGCAAAATATTGTTCTGTTCTGGTACCAGTGGGATCCACTGCATCCCGGCATGAAGGTCATTCAGTTTCACCGGACGCATATTTCCGTCCAGTATTTCTATACCTAAACCGGAGGCCGTATTGCTTCCCTCATCCAGTTTCAACAGAGTATTATTTTCTGCATCCTCAATACCGTTAAATGCAACCCGAACCCCCGTTGTCCCTTTGCTGCATTCACTTAACGTAATCTGAAAAGGGACGGCTGGACTTGTGCTACCGGTCGTTGGAAATTGTCTGGCACTGTTTTTTTGGAGATCTACGGTAAAATTAAGCGAATCCGATGAGACTGTGCAGCCATAATCGAGGACGCGCCCGCTAATTTTAATAACGCTATCTGCGGATAAAGCAGAATAGGTGGTTAACCCCAGACATAAACCGAGGAAAATAACGTTATTGTATTTCATAATCTATTGTTCCTTAGCGACAGATTGCTGTCTGCTGGTTCAGCAAGGTTCCAGGAGAGACTTCAGGAAGCTTGTAATCGACAATACAGTTTGAGTTTTTATCATTGCCCCATGAAACCTGTAATTTCCCTGACTGTGGAAGTCCAGTCAGATAAACCTGACCATTTTCCGCGACAATGCTGCCATTTTTATTCTCTCCGTGAGTGACAATTGCACCGAATGGAACGCTTTTATTACCGTACTTCAACGTCATTAATACTTTCCCGCCGATTTGTGCATTAAATGTTGCTCTGGCAATAGCACCGTGAGTTGGGATGACAGTGACTACGGTTTCATCCAGTTCAACATTATCTGCAAGGGAATTCGCGTTAAGAGCGACACGATTTTCTCTATATTCTGTCGCAAATGGTAATATTGCATAGCCACGCCAGTCGGTATGAATTCCGGTCTGGTTCTCTATTTTGACATTATCAGCGCCAGGAGCCTTAACCAGAACCATTGTGTCGCCCAGCGGCTGTCCAAAGGTGATGCCATCAGCATGAGCAATAATCCCACCACTCATTCCGTAATAAATCTGGCTGCTGTCACCATTCCGACTGTAACCGACATTCGTATTACCGTAAGCTCCACGATAATTAAGAGAACTGTAACCACTGGTGCCAGACGATGTATTACCTCCGTGGGTGTTACCGACCTGAACGCTATAATTCAGGTTATTATCCGGCAGCAGAGTGCCATAAACCCCCGATAGATTGGTCATGCCGCCTTTCAAATCGTTTGACATACTGTAACTGGCGTTTGAATTACGAAATGCCGACTGACTGTCTGTACGCATCCAATGACTGAAGGGAACATTAAGCGTAAAAGCGAGTAAATGATCCCGATCGTTTTGCCATATATTATTGGAATAGCTGTAATTCAGCGAAGTCGTTATATCACCAAACGGCACATTTAATCCAAATGATATTTGCTGGTCGCTGCGTGACGTGTTCCAGTAACTTTGGCGACTGGCACTGAAAAATGTCGTACCGTAATTTCCAAGCTGCTGAGAGATGCTTATTTGTTCCTGACCCCGCTTACTGTAGAACAGATTAAAATAATCAATAAATTGTGTCTGCTCATTGGTGTCTCCGGTAGGAGGCTTGACGGTGTAACCACTCATTCGACTGTAGGCACTGTCGGATAAGTTATAAAAACCTTGCGTAGAATAGCGATATCCTGCGACCTGGATATTGGTTCCTGTCTGGTAGAAGGATTTGCTGTAGACGGATTTAACCGATTGCCCGCTGTGACGGGTGCCATCTGCAAGTGTCGTATTGGCCTGCGTGATATCGAAAGAAAAGGCACCAAAAAGTCCTAAATCTTTCCCAATACCAAGGTTGAAGGCCTGATAATCTTCTGCAATTTGCATTCCGCCATAAGGTGTTCAGTTTCCTTCCAGTCCATGCATCAAGCTACCTTGTATGAACTTGGGGGAGCTTTGCAGGTTATTTCTACTACGATATTCCCCCATGGCAAGCGCATAACGCGTATATCCAGCACGTTGGAGAACCGGAACAGACGAATAAGGAACATATAATGTCTGAATACTGCCGTCTGCCTCTTTTATGGTTACTTGCAGATCACCACCATTGGCGGCAGAGTTGATATCATCAATAGTAAAAGGGCCGGGTGGAACAGTAGTCTGATAAACATCGTATCCGTTCTGTTTTACACTCACTTGTGCGGTGCCACGGGCAATACCATGAATCACCGGAGCGAAACCATGTTGGCTATCGGGCAACATCGCTTCTGTTGAATTTATTTTGAGGCCACGAAAGTTCACACTATCAAAAATATCGCCATCGGTATAACTATCACCTACCGTTAACCGTGAGCGTAAGGGAATAATGTCACGTTCAGCCGACGTATTGATATGCTGCCATTTATTGCTGTCAGATGAATTGCTACTCCCACTGTTATAACTCCACGTTGAGTTATCGCGTAGTCGCCAACTACCAATGTTGATGCCACTCTGTAAATTCAAATATGCATAGTTTGATTTTCCTGCATTATGGTTACTACGATTATTAATAGAATTACCATTAAAACTATAGTTTAGAAGCCCAGCATTTATTCCTTCTTCCCACAGATCAGGAGAAACATAGCCGCGAGCCATTCTGCCAACATAAATTTGCGGAACGGAGAGTGACAAATGTTGCTGACCAACATCAAACTCAGTTGATGCGTCGGCCAAACGATCCTGAAGTGGTGTGCATGCGCTGTTGTCCGGCACATGTTTTTCTGCCGAATGTTCTTTATTGTCTAATAACGCTGATTTTTTTATACCAAGACTGACAAGAAGATCTGTACTCAGGCATGGGATGAGTTCTGCATTATTATCATCTGCAATAAAAGTAATATCCCGACTAGTCATAAATTCATCGTTCAAATAAATGTCGACCCGATATGTACCAGGTGGTGCCTCGCGTCCCTTAGTAAAGGCGGATAAATCGACAGATTCAGCAAGATCATTGCTTAAAAACCGTGGATTAAAATAATACTCTGCGTCAACGGGAAATACCGCAGTTGCTAAGCCAAGGGCAATGGTAAGCCGTGCAAAGCGAGGCATTATTAACACCTGATGCATACGATATGCCTTAAATGCGGCACGAATGGCTGTCATTATTAATTCCGATTGAGTTTATTATTAATTAGGTCACTGGCTTACTGCATGGTTGCCTTAATACGCGGAGTTAATGCACCGTAATCATTGATCGTCTGAAAACTGATATCCCCGGTTGCAGCATGCGTGATATCCACCGATACTTCACCTTTTGGCGGCACCATGGTGTTTGGGAGATTGCTATTTCCTGCTTTCATATTTGTTACGGTAATGAAATAGGGCGTTGGATTAATAAGCGTGAGTTTGCTACCGCTGCGACGAAACCGAAGCATTGCAGGCGCTTCTTCAGGTGCCATTGCCAGGTTCGTGGGGCGATAAAACATTTTTATGCGGCTAATAATTGCCAGCTGTAATGTATTCTCATTCTTCTGGTCTTTTTCCATAGCAGGAATAGCTTTAACATTCACCCAGAACAGGCTTTCACGGTCGCCTGGTAACTGATGATTAGTAGCGTTGATTATCCGCAGCGTATTCTCTTTTTTACCTTGCATGGAAAAAAGCGGTGGGGTAATGACAAACTGGGTGTCTTTTTGGTCACCTGCATTTTCTATCCATGACTGAATGAGATAGACACTGGCAGGATCATTATTCGTGACAGGCAATAAAACCTGTTTCTGGTTTGCCGGATAAATTACCCGCGTCGCACCCAGTGCGACAGCTGCGTTGGCAACGGTGCTATGGCAAGCAAAGAGCAATAAAAGTAACACTGTCGCCATAAAGGAAATAGAGTAGGGGGTACGCGTAGTTTGCATCTGATGCATTCTCCATGTGTTAAGAGGATAAGCGGGAAAACCGTTACATCAGACAATCGATTAATGTTGCTAATACATTGGCGAGTCGCCGGGTTTCCAGACTTAATGCGTTTGTAATAAATGTTGGTTCTCTTTTAATAGGAAAACCTTGCTACAAAGTAAATATTTTAAATAACAGTAAGTTTAACTACTGTTGTTTATTGATAGTTTAGATATTATGTGATTTTTCATAGCGCTCCAAATACAAACCATTTCTCATTAAAAATGAGATGAATATTGGTAAATTGCTCGGGTGTGCGTAGCCATGCCACACACACCCTGTTTCAATTTCAGATGACGTATAGCCACCTTAAGATTGAATTATAGATATTGAACTTTGAAGGTCGCATCAGCGTTTGCAGTACCAGCTACGGACTGCCCGAGAGCAATATAACGAGCCTGGAATGGCAGTATATTCGTGCCATCAATCAAGTCGGTTTTAGCACTAAAAGTGGCCCCATCAAGTATTAATACCTCACCCGTACGGTCCAAAATTTGAATACCGACATTTTGGGCAGAGCCTGCCGCTGAACTCTGCAGCGCTAACGTATCGTCATTACTGGTGACAGTAGTACCCAGGAATGCAACAGCTGCATTACTGGAAACATTGGTATCACAATCATTCAGCTTGATATTGAAGCCAACGGCGGAGCTGAGGTCACCCGCTTTAGCCAGGCGAGAAGAACGAACCTGACCCAGCTCAACCGTTTGGTTCATTGATTCTGAATCAATTGCACAAGCGGCATTTACCACTTCACCTTTAAAATGAATAACACCGCCATTAACAGTGGTCGTTACTGATTCATCACCCTCGGCTGCGCTTACCGCAGCAGACGACATCGCCAACACAGAAACGACAATCATACCAACATGTTTGAGTTTCATAATTCTCCAAAATTTATATTTAAGTAGCTGAATAAAGAGAGTTAACAATTAAGTCATTCTGTTATTGCTTAAAAACAAGAATCATTCTTGATTGGTTGTTGCCCTGAGAATATAGTTTCCAGGGTTATTACATTTCACGAAGAACGATAATATCTTTAAATCACAAGGACACCTAATCACAACAAGTTTATTGTGCACTTGTTGAAGAGAGTATTTGCAAAAACATTTTATGTCGCTAAATAACATGACGATTTCATTATGCATGTTATTTATAAACCGTGACTAAACAGAATATTATTGCGAACAAGGGAAGTGTCAGGAAAGGTCAAGGGCTACCAATGGTTAATATGGCTATAAATCATTAGCTATGGTTAATGTTTGCTTGCTGAAACTAACACCGAATTGCTCTAAACAGATAAGTGCAGGGTTTATTAAAGCTGACCGACAGACTTTCTTAACCTGGTAATATCTCTCTTGGGTGACTCTCCAAACATCCGCGAATATTCCCGACTGAAATGGGATAGCTTTCGTAACCGACAGCATAGGCTGCTGTGGTGACATCGTAATGTTCATTCAGCATCGGTCGCCTGACTTCATTGAGACGTAGCCATTTCTGATACCGGAGTGGACTCATTCCCGCTTGATCCGTCCTTAAATAAGTAACAGCACCCTCTGGTGTTTTCGTATGCAGTGTCTATGCGACAGACACTGCGCTCTTAGCATGGGGCAGGGAATAACCAGGCTATTTCTCCATGCACAGGCCAATTATGAAAGAGGAGAGGCTTAAGTTCTTGAACCCTGAACGAATAACGACTACCAGAAAAGCACTTCGCATCACTCAGACATGATTTAACATAATATACATTATGCGCACCAGTATAAACCAAGGAAGAATCCAGTCGTTGGCGGTCATGATTGTCGTGCTCATTAACAACGACCAAACCCCATATCTCACTTACTACCGTATTCTCGGCTTAACCGTCCATGCAACCTCAACACATTGGTTTCAACTGCCGTCACCACGTTCTCCGGAAAATCTGTCGGTAATGAAGTCTTCACGTTATCCAGTGCTGCCGGAATCATTCTGGCAAAGTCACTTAGGATTTCATGCATCTGCACTTCCGGGAATCTCAGCACCTTTGCTGTCGCCAAAAAATGTCGCGGATAAATTTTATCGATTGCCGTTTTTTTGCCTTTGGATGCGTTAAGCCCCATTGCCAGTTTGAGATCGCTGATGTGTATTCCCGTACCGCCAAGGACCGGAAATGCTGAAATGATGTCGTAAAATGGCGTGAGTCGATAACTGCCGCCAGCCTGAATAAATACGGAGAAGTTTTTTGCATGGCCATCCGTTGCGCCAATCAACCACTGGAAGACCTGGAATTTCATAAAATCATAACGATCTTCAAGCCTGGCTTCAGTAAGCTTTTCCCATGCCATTATCGGGCGCGTTATGGTTTCATTTTCGGGTAATAACGTTACGGCACCAACGCTGTCTCGCCCTATTTCTGACAATAAATCAAACGGTTGTCTGGATTTAGCATGATAACGTTTAACGATCCGGTCACGTACAATCGGGCTATCGGGTAACAGGTTATCGAAGAAGTTAAATACGGCATCTGAGGTGATATTCCCCCTCTGCAATGGCAGCGAAAGTGACAACGGTCTGGCATAACGGCTGGCTAACCACTCCGGTGCATACTTAAAGGTGTGCGCGCCGTTGGCTAACTTCGTTAACTCGCCTACCCGCTGGTTGTTCATCCAAGTGACAAGTTTAGGCATTACCACTCCAGATCTTGCTGTTCTGTTGATTCTGGCGAGGCATTTTTCGCGTCGCATAGCGTCATTGAGAGTTCAAGCGACTGTAAAATCTTAAAAAATGTCGTGAGCGTGGTATTGTCAGGGTTGTTTTCGAAATTGGAAATCGTCGCCTGCTTAATACCAATTTTTTTCGCCAGCTCGCTCTGCGTCCAGCCATTTTGCTGGCGAACCAGTTTCATTGCATTCGCCAATTGCGTTGGGCTATAGATCTTCTGAAAGCTCATCATGTCATACGTCCACAGCAAGTTTATCCGCTTAAGGGGATATTATAAGTTTTATCCTTTAGTGAGGATAAAGTCAATCTGGAAACACATCTTATCCGCTGTACGGGATAAACGCTGCGATATCCGCGATCGCGGATAAAAGGGAGGCTTTAAAGCCTTTGAAGTCGGCAATATTAAGCCGCATGCCATCTCGACATGCGGCTTATACGGTTTACCAGCTATATTTCACTCCCAGCATGCCCTGAGTATCGCTATAGCCTTTATCACCTAGTTGCACACCGACATTCCCCCACAGGCTAAGGTTGTTATTTACTTTCGCCTCAACCCCGGTACGTACTTCACCGAGATTACGCGCACCTTCACGGCCTACGGTTTGACCATTCATCTTCACGGCGTAGACTTTGCTGTTGTTGATCCAATTCGCTTCAATGTAAGGCTGGAACTCACGCTGTTTACCATCGTCACGCTGGTGATGGCTGTTCAGGTAGGTTTTCACCCCAAGTCGCGTTTGCACATTTCCGTCGCCTTCCGTTTCAATGCGCGTTCCGTCTTTCCGGGTATGGTCGGAATCTTTCACACCCATCCAGGTGATTTGCGCCTGTGGCTGGACGTACCAGGTATTCAGCGTCTCTTCGCTGCCGCTAAATGTTCCCGCTTCAAAGGTATACCCACCCTCAACAGAGGCCGTCACACCGCGAGAATCATAGTCGTCAGCAGAACGGTTATCGGAACTGACGCTGTTATCAAACCAGTTATACAGCGCCCAGCTGTCAACATAAGCGCCGGTCTTATTCGCATCGTTCTGATACCAGGTCGCGTACAGCCCAGCGCTGTAACCGCTGATGCGCCCATCCGATTTATAACCCACACGATTACTCTGAGTATTACTGTGCTGATTAGCGTAACCTGCCATCACGCCAAGATGCCAGCGATCCTGCGCGTTGCTACTCCACTGCGCCAAATCGCCGCCTAGCTGCAATACATAGCGGTTAGCCTGAGTATTTAGCTGACCGTCACCGGCCCTTGAACGTTCGTGCCCTCCGACATGACGCATCCACATACTGCTTGCCGACCCCTGAGAATGCAGTGAATCTATATACTGCGGCTCACCCAGACGGTCGTGTAAACGATGGCTAAACAGCGAGTTGGCTGCGGCAATGTTGCTGATATAGCTTCCGGCCTCCGGGCGATAAACTGATGGGCCTTCCGGATCCACAACAGGGGGATTATTGATGGGGTCGGGCGTATCCGGTGGCGTTACGCCGTCCCATTTACTGGTCAGATACCAGTTTTTCTCGTCATTCCCCTTCCCTTTAGCCAGCGTGTAGACGTAAGCCCCAGCTTCGACAGTTCCGGTGGTCAGCGCGAAGTTACCTGCAGAATTACCGCCAACCTCAATGAGTTCAATACCGTTGACCGTTTGTGCACCGACGCCGCCAATGTTATCAACCCGAACGCGAGTGTTCCCTTGGGTATCGCCTTTCACGTTCATTTTATCGGTGGGCGAATTATCGCCGCCCAGCGTCGCGTTGAACGTCATCAGGCCATTGTTTCCGGTATAGTTGCCGTTAACGGTCAGTACATTCCCCGGTTTCCCCCCTTCGCTATTCATTTGAACCGTGCCGCCATTCTCCAGGTTGCCGCCGATTGTGGTTTTAGCGACACGCAGTGTCCCCCCAGGCATAACGTTCACATCACCTGCAGTGGTGACATTTCCCGACATCACACCGCTGTTATGGATATTAATGTGTTGACTTGCCATATTAATGGCAGAGTCGGAACCGAAAGCAATTTCCCCCCCCACGATATCCGTCGTACCCTGATACGCCGCGGAATCGTTGTTAAGAGTCAGGATCCCGGTACCCAGTTTTGTCACATCACCGCTACCGCTGATACTGTGCGTCATCGCCCAGCTACGCTCAGTGGAGATGGTGAGCAGGCCATTATTGATAACGGAAGCATCACCCAGGTTTTTCTGCTCGTTGACGCTGAGCGCGCTGCCTGTATCAATGTTGAATTGCCCCACAAAGCGGCTATTATCGCCATCCAGCTCTACATCTGTCCTGGCGGTTGCGCTCACGATACCCTTCCCGCTTATGCTATTACGCAGTTCGCCAGTCACGTTTTTTAGCGTTAACAGACCGTCATTGGCAATATTTCCTCTGCCTAACCCCTGAGTATTATCGAGGCTGACTTCCGCATTTGGGCTAATGCTGGTTAACGCATTGTAGCGTGCATTAAGCCCCTCGATAGCCAGCGTTCCCCCTGTAACATTCAGGTTTCCGCCACCTGTCAGTTCACCCTGACTGATCCCACCTTTATTTACCGTCAGCGCCCCCTCTTTGAACAAAACAGTCGAACCCATCTGCCCGGTGAATGTCTCTACCGTCTGCGTCGATCCATTAAGATCGACGATGGCCGCGTTGCTGATGTTCAGTTCCCGGGTGTTGCCAAGTGCACCATCCGCATCGGTACGTAATGTCCCCATCTGAACGTAGGTTGCCCCCTGATAGTCGTTCTGACCGTTGGAAAGCGAAACCTGTCGCACCGTATTGATTGCCAGATCCCCTTCACCACCGATTTTTGCCGACATATCGGCCGTTGCGCCATAGGCTCCGCCATGTTCGGCTAACGTCAGCTTTTGCCCACCATGGATGTTCAGCGCTTTCAGCCCATAGTTAACGTACAAACCATCACCTGGTGCGGTCGTGAGGCGGAATCCATAATCACCCTCGGCGACCACCGTTCCGTTTTGCGCAATGTGTAACGTTTTGTCCGCTTCCACCTCGTCGCCCTGTAAATCACGTAACGTTAATGAGCCACCCGACCCAATAACCGTTTGCGCCTTCACCAGTTGAACGCCGACATGGCTATCGTCGTGTTCCAGCAAATTGAGCGTCGTCAGAGGGTTATTCGCCATGGGATCATTCCACGGTTTAGGCACGTCGATAAGCACGTCGCCCGTCCCGTTTACCTGATAGTTACGGCCTTTCCAGGTGTAGTCACCCGCGCCGACAACCAGCGTATCGACGCTGATATATCCCTCTGCAAGCGTCGCAGCAGGAATATCCGTATCGAAAATGAGCGTACCGCCATTCATGGCCAGTCCACCAATGGATTGCTCTCCCACTTTTACCGATGTGGTATTTTCACTGTCAGACTGCAACATCGCGTGAGTAAGCGCAGCGGTGTTGTCGCGTTCCAGAGTGAAGGTACTGTCTTTCAGTTGGGCAACACCGGCGAATTCAGTCCCTGTTGCATGGGTAAAGCCAAACATCTTGTCGTAGGATGACAGCTGCACTCGCATCAAGCCATCGCCTTTGAGCGCATTGGTCAGCGTGTAATCTCCTGCACTGTTCGTTGATGCGAGAATGTCGAGCGTACCGGGGCTTGCAATGGTGACTTCACTCGAACCCATGCCCGTTACCCCATCTGCCGTATGAGACGCAATGGTCAGGAGGCCGTCATTGACCAGCGTTTTACCGCTATAAGTATTCCCTGCATTGAACACCGTATGGCCTGCATCATGGATCACTTTTCCGTCTTTATCGTCACCTGTAATCAGCATATCGACCTGGTAGCCGGCATCACTGTTATTAGTATGATTAAAGACAAAAACACCTTCGCCAGAACCAAACTCTACTTTCGTCGCGTTGGTTATATACCCGGCATCTGCCGCCGCCTCACCGTGAGCTGCACCAATGTTTAGCGTTCCTACAGCAGGTTCAAAAACACCTAAGTAAACTTCTCCACCTTCGACATTCAGCGTGCCGCTATTCGTCAGGGTTAACGTACCCGTACCAGATGTCCCTACGTACATATTGAATGTTTCAAGAAGAGAGTTCTGCCCATCCACCCTCACGTCGCCCTTACTTTTGTCATTGAGAGCTATCTGTGTATCACGCGCTTTAACTATACCTCCGGTGGTAATATTCAGTTCACCCTTGCCTAATACACCGACCTGTAGCAATTGTGCGTTAGTAGATGATGTCTTTAAATTCCAGAGACTATCCGTTGAAATATTAACTATCCCCTTACCGGAGGCATTTCCTCCGATAAATCCATAGCCCGTTGAATTAAGGGTGGCACCATTACTGACATTTACGATACCGCTACCAAAATTACCGACATTGATACCCACAGTATCGAACGATGATGTCGCATCCATCAGGTTCAGTGTGCCGATACCGCTTGCTTTATCGCCCAAAAAAGTAATATTTTGCGATACGAACTTACCGCCATCGCTAATATTGAGGTTTCCGACGCCCGCAACACCAATGGTGGTATAGACATTCTTATTGACCTCCCACATCCCCCCCGTGGTGATGCTGACATTCCCGACGCCGGTTTCTCCATAACCGAGTGAGCTTCCTCCGTTGCTGACAACAAGCCCCTCATTACTGATATCCATTTCGCCGTGGCCGTCATAACCAAGATTAGTTCCGAGATTAGTGATAACGGAGTTCTTATCCTTAACAGTAATGTTGCCTGTGCCTGTTTCTTTCATCCCCGCAGTGATAATTCCCGAATCTACTTTACCTTCACGCGAGACATTAAGTTCACCGTCGCCAGCATCACCGATATAGATATAGCGGAAAGCTTCGCCCGTTCCGAGGAAATTCCAATGCCCTTTATCGGTCACGTTGACGACACCGTGGGAACCGTCCTGAACGCCCACCAATGAATATTCTTTGTTATTAATTAGTCCATTATTGGAAATATTGACTGCGCCATTACCGAAATATCCATTATAGAGTCTGCGTACCGTGATGACAGAGTCTTGATCCTGCACATTCAGGGTTCCGACACCGGTAGCATTGCCACCGATAATCGTGTTTTCAGCCGTAATCAGTCCACCCTCGCGAATAGTCGCTTCCCCAGTTCCTTGATTACCAATTTGAAATTCAATTGAGGAATCGTTATTTTTTATTAGCCACTCACCGCCCTTTTCAACGACAACCTGGCCATTACTGCCCGCCTGATAGCCTAAAATGGCGACTATTGAACTCGTGACGTAACCCTTATCCGTAATATTTAATGAGCCCGTACCGTAACTCCCTATTTCGAATAATTCGGTCGTCAGAACAGAGTCCTCTCCCTCAACATTGACCGTCCCGACGCCTCCTGTCGAAGAACCTAATCTTAAATAGCCTCCATCGACGTGACCCTTCTGTTTAATATTCAGCGTCCCCGTTCCGGATTGACCCACATTTAAAGGCCTTGCATTATTTCCGCTATCATACAATCGCCAGGTGCCACCCAAAACATTAACGGTGCCCTCTGAGTCCTCATTAGCGCCAATGACGCTGGTAGTAATAGTGGTTAAGGAGGCATTACCGCCAGCCAAAATATTAAGCACTCCAGTGCCATACCAGCCAACCAGGTAGGCATCATAAGCAACATCAGTATCAATATTGGTAATCTGATCATTATCAACTTCCAGACTTGCACCAGACGCTGAACCGCTTAGTGCCAGCAAAACACCCAGCGTCAATCTACTGAATTTCGTTGTCAGTCCAGAGGATTTACGCAAATTAACCGTCGATGTTTTACCTGCCCTGCGAGTTAATTCCGAGCAGGCCTGAAATACCTGTAGAGTGCAATTCCATATCACGCGATAGATTCTATTCATATAAACGCTCCATATACAAACAATACAGCCACGAAAGAGATGAGTCGTCAGACATTAAAAATGAAACTTATTAAATTGTCAGAGGTCTGTATTGAGTGTTAGTTGGAGGTGGGAAGGTGTCAATTTGGCTAATTTGCTAATACTTTCGAATTGATAGATTAAAAAATGCATAGTTCTTATTTTATTTAAAAATGAACCATGAGTTGTTGTTGCTTAATAAGAAAACTGTTTCTTTCAATAAGAAAATTACCATCGTCATATTTAACAAAGAATAGCACTAATTGCTAAAAATCGAAGTTTATTAAACCCCTTTTGCATCCATTAGTGTCTTTAGGAATATTCGCTATAAAATAAGGGTTGTGCTTAATGCTTTAAGAAAAATAGCAATTTTCCCTTGAATATAGTACTCGTGATGGAAGGATGAATCTGCAAGCTGGCATTTAACAAGCCAGCTCTAAAAGAAGGGAAATAAGAATAACTATACTCAAAAACTAACAGCCACGGTCATCATGATGTGGCTGTCAATGAAACTATAACCCAGGCGCTTTCCATAACGACGTCGTCAGTCCATGATCAACCAGCCCCAGCTGATCCTGATAAACTGCCTGCCACTTATCGCGTGAATCCTGATAAAGTTCATGCTTTTCCGGGTCTGGTGTGTGCGTCCGTTCCCAGCGAACCAGGCGTTCTCCGGTTTCTGCTATTGATGAAAAAATTCCGGCACCGACGCCAGCTGCAATGGCACATCCTAATGCGGTGGCTTCTTTGACTACCGGAATATTGACGGGTAATCCCGAGACATCAGCGAGAATTTGACTCCATAATTTCCCTTTTGAACCTCCGCCTGCAAAGACTAACGATGAAGGATGAATATTCGAGAAATCAGCAATTTGCTGCAAGTTACACGCTGATACAATCGCCGCATTTTCTTCCAGCGCACGAAACAATGTCGCTTTGTTACATTTATCCGGGTCAATGGACAAGTTAATAAAGGAAGGTGCGGCGTGATACCAGGTTTTAAAGCGCATTCTGTCGGAGAAGATCGGCATTACGCCCCACGACCCAGGCGGCACCCGACTGGCCATCTCTTCCAGCAGCGTATAGGTGTCGATGCCTAAACGTTCGGCAATCAGTTTTTCTTCGGCACAGAAAGCATCGCGGAACCAGCGCATGGTGAGTCCGGTAAAAAAGCTTATAGATTCAGCTTGTACCATGCCAGGAATAACATGAGGATTAACGCGCACGTTCATTTCTGGGTCTGTCACCGGCGCGGCTAAATTTACAACTTGCTGCCAGAATGTGCCGCCAAGAACCGCGGTTTGTGCCGGACGCACAACGCCTAACCCAAGGCAACCAAGCTGCACGTCGCCTCCTCCAACGACCACCGGAGTGCCCGCCTTCAGACCGCAGAGTTCCGCCGCTTGTGAACTTACCACGCCCAGCAATGTGCCGGTTTCTTTGACAGGAGAAAGAATATCGGCACGCAGGCCAGCCATATCCAGCAATGCAGGTTTCCAGTCACGGGTGGTTAGATCAAGAAGTCCCGTGGTGCCAGCGTTAGAGGGATCCACCGCCAGTTCGCCGCTGAGCATATAGGCCAGCCAGTCGCTGATCATGGTGATGGTTGATGCCTGACGGTAAATATCGGAACGATGGTGCGCCAGCCAAAGTAATCTGGGGATGGCACTTAAAGCCAGTGTTTGTCCGGTCGCGCGATAAACTTCGTTTTCAAAGGTATTGTTGTGCAGTTCTTTAAGTTCGCTAACTTCGCGTGCCGCTCTGGCATCCACATTGGCGCAGGCCCAGATCGGGGCTCCTTCATTATTATATAAAACAATGCCTTCACGCATCGAACATGCCGAAACGGCAGCGATATACTCCGGGGCTATGCCGGCGTTGTGCAGCGCCTGGCGCATACACTCACACGCCAGTTGCCAGTTTTTGTTGAGATCAAATTCCATAGAACCAGGAACGTCCGGTACTGCCAGGTGCCGCCACTCCGCCTGTCCCACTGCTATTTGATTGCCTTCCAGGTCGAATATCACAGGCCGAATACTTCCGGTACCTGCATCCAGCGCCATCAGGTAATACTTTGATTCTGAAGGGGTAAAGAGTCGAGCCATTAGATTATCCTCGGCTTATGCGTTCTGTCTGTTCCTCTATACGTTCTCCATCATTCCCGGTAATAAGGTCATGCAAATTTAACTACGTAAAATCGCCGCTGCTGTGTCCTGATCGGTAACCAGTGCGTTGATATAACCGCCTTTCATTGCAGCGGCAATTGCTTCGGCTTTATTTTCTCCCCCTGCCACGCCAACCCGGACGGGTATGGTCTTCAGCGAGCTTAAAGGTAAGCCAATCAGTTCGTTATGTATTTTAATATCCGTGACAACGTCACCTTTTGCATCAAAAAAGTAGCCTAAAATGTCGCCAACCGCCCCTTTTCGACCAATCATTAACTGTTCGCCCTGGCTGATATAACCGGAGCGAATGATCGTCGCGTCGTCCTGTTGACTGACGGCCCCAATGCCGACAATCGCCACATCGGCTGCTTGCGCGGCTAACAGAACATCTTTGACGCAATTTTCATTTTTTAGCGTACGGGCAATGTCAGCGGAGGATGCCCGCAACGGAGCCGGAATAATATTCACACTGCACGCCGCGTTAAGCTGCCCGATACCCGTCATATAAGAACCGACGCCACCGGAGAGCGTGACCAGGCGAATTTGCTGTGACGAAATAAAACCACTTAAGCGTTGCAGCGTATTCATGGTTGCCTCGCCAAAACCAATCGCCAGCATCTGTTGTGGTTGAAGTAAACTCATCAACATATGCGCCGCGCCTATCCCCAGTCGCCCGCCGACATCAGCATCCGCAAGCCCAGGGATGACCCGGACATGTTGCAGCGAAAACTGACGACGTAATTGAGTTTCATATTCCAGACAGCCTTCAAAGCGAGAATTAATCTGTACGCGAATAATGCCGGACTGATGCCCTTTCTCCAGCAAGCGCGACACTTTCAAACGGGTCAGGCCGAGACGATCGCTGATCTCACTCTGGGTCAGCCCGTCGTGGTAGTAAAACCACGCGATCCGCGCGACCTGTTCTTCTTCACACATTCCCTGTTCTGAAATTGCCGAATCGTTGATTGTCATAATTCATTCTTCACTTTGAACATATTTAAATCTTTAATGCAATTGTTCAGTTCTTGCGCATTTATATCTGTGATGGCAGCCACAGTTTGACTCTACGAGCATGAACAAACGCAACCGTGAAAATCAAAATAGCATAAATTGTGATCTATTCGTCGGAAATATGTGCAATACCCACCTAAGGTTATGAACAAATTAAAAGCAGAAATACATTTGTTCAAAACTCACCTGCAAAACTGAACGGGGGAAATATGCAAACGAGTGATACCCGCGCGTTACCGCTACTTTGCGCCCGCTCGGTTTATAAACAGTATTCAGGGGTCAATGTCCTGAAAGGCATCGATTTTACGTTGCATCAGGGGGAGGTCCACGCCCTGCTCGGCGGCAATGGTGCCGGTAAATCGACGTTAATGAAGATTATTGCCGGTATTACCCCTGCTGATAGCGGTACGCTGGAGATTGGGGGCAACAACTACGCCAGATTAACGCCAGTTCATGCTCATCAGCTGGGCATTTATCTCGTTCCCCAGGAACCGCTGCTTTTCCCAAGCCTGTCGATAAAAGAAAACATCCTGTTTGGGATGGCAAAAAAACAGCTCTCCATGCAAAAAATGAAGAACTTGCTGGCGGCGCTGGGCTGCCAGTTTGATCTGCATAGTCTGGCAGGATCGCTGGATGTCGCCGATCGCCAAATGGTGGAAATCCTCCGCGGGCTAATGCGCGACTCGCGGATTCTGATCCTCGATGAACCTACCGCCTCGCTTACCCCTGCGGAAACCGAACGCTTGTTTACTCGCTTGCAAGAGCTGCTTGCTACTGGCGTGGGTATTGTTTTTATCTCGCATAAGCTGCCGGAAATTCGCCAGATTGCCGATCGAATTAGCGTGATGCGCGACGGAACCATCGCCTTAAGCGGCAAAACCAGCGAACTGTCTACCGACGACATTATTCAGGCCATCACGCCAGTGGTACGGGAAAAATCGCTCTCTGCCAGCCAAAAATTATGGCTGGAGTTACCTGGTAACCGCCCACAACATGCTGCCGGAACGCCGGTGCTGACACTGGAAAATCTGACCGGCGAAGGTTTCAGGAATGTCAGCATGACGCTCAATGCCGGAGAAATTCTGGGCCTGGCTGGGCTGGTGGGGGCCGGACGCACAGAACTGGCCGAGACGCTCTATGGTCTGCGTACTTTGCGTGGCGGACGCATTATGCTGAATGGTAAAGAGATCAATAAATTATCCACTGGAGAACGTTTACTGCGCGGTCTGGTTTATCTGCCGGAAGATCGCCAGTCATCCGGACTGAATCTCGATGCTTCGCTTGCCTGGAACGTCTGCGCCCTTACTCATAACCTTCGTGGATTCTGGGCGAAAACCGCGAAAGATAATGCCACCCTGGAACGTTATCGTCGGGCGCTGAATATTAAATTTAACCAACCGGAACAAGCTGCACGGACATTATCCGGTGGCAACCAGCAAAAAATCCTCATTGCCAAATGCCTGGAAGCTTCGCCGCAAGCATTGATTGTCGATGAGCCGACGCGCGGCGTGGATGTCTCGGCCCGTAATGATATCTACCAGCTGTTGCGCAGCATCGCCGCACAAAATGTGGCAGTGCTGCTTATCTCCTCCGATCTGGAAGAGATCGAACTGATGGCAGATCGCGTGTATGTGATGCATCAGGGCGAAATTGCCCACTCTGCACTGACCGGGCGCGATATTAATGTCGAGACTATTATGCGCGTTGCCTTCGGCGATAGTCAGCGTCAGGAGGTGTCATGCTGAAGTTTATTCAGAACAACCGTGAAATCACGGCACTGCTGGCGGTGGTGCTGCTGTTTGCATTACCCGGTTTTCTCGACCGCCAGTATTTAAGTGTGCAAACGCTGACCATGGTTTATAGCAGCGCGCAAATCCTGATCCTGCTGGCAATGGGCGCGACGCTGGTAATGCTTACGCGCAATATTGATGTTTCAGTGGGTTCGATTACCGGAATGTGCGCAGTGCTGTTGGGGATGTTACTGAACGCGGGGTATTCACTACCTGTTGCTTGTGTCGCGACTTTACTGCTTGGTTTGCTCGCGGGATTTTTCAACGGTGTCCTGGTCGCGTGGCTAAAGATCCCTGCCATTGTTGCCACCCTTGGCACGTTAGGGTTGTACAGAGGCATCATGTTGCTGTGGACTGGCGGTAAATGGATTGAAGGGTTACCCGCCGAACTGAAACAGCTCTCCGCACCGCTGCTGTTTGGCGTTTCCGCGATTGGTTGGTTGACGATAATTCTGGTGGCATTTATGGCCTGGCTGCTGGCAAAGACGGCGTTTGGACGCAGTTTTTATGCCACGGGCGATAATTTACAGGGCGCTCGTCAACTGGGTGTTCGTACGGAAGCCATTCGCATTGTGGCATTTTCGTTGAACGGCTGCATGGCGGCACTGGCGGGAATTGTGTTTGCTTCGCAGATTGGTTTTATCCCCAACCAGACCGGTACCGGGCTGGAGATGAAAGCAATTGCAGCCTGCGTGCTGGGCGGCATTAGTTTGCTCGGCGGTTCCGGTGCGATCATCGGTGCGGTACTCGGCGCATGGTTCCTGACGCAGATCGATAGCGTACTGGTGCTGTTGCGCATTCCGGCATGGTGGAACGATTTTATCGCGGGCCTCGTGCTGCTGGCGGTGCTGGTGTTTGATGGACGCCTGCGTTGTGCGCTGGAACGTAATCTACGGCGGCAAAAATATGCCCGCTTTATGACGCCACCGCCATCCGTTAAACCCGCTTCGTCAGGTAAAAAACGGGAGGCCGCATAATGCGTATTCGCTACGGTTGGGAACTGGCTCTTGCCGCACTGCTCGTTATTGAGATTGTCGCATTTGGTGCAATTAACCCGCGAATGTTAGATCTCAATATGTTGCTGTTCAGCACCAGTGACTTTATCTGCATTGGCATTGTCGCCCTACCGCTGACGATGGTGATTGTCAGTGGCGGGATCGATATTTCGTTTGGTTCGACCATCGGCCTCTGCGCCATTGCATTGGGCGTACTGTTTCAAAGTGGTGTGCCGATGCCGCTGGCGATACTCCTGACCTTACTGCTCGGCGCATTGTGCGGGCTGATCAACGCCGGATTAATTATCTATACCAAAGTTAACCCGCTGGTGATTACGCTTGGCACGCTGTATCTGTTTGCCGGAAGCGCTCTGCTGCTTTCCGGTATGGCCGGAGCGACGGGGTACGAAGGTATTGGTGGATTCCCGATGGCGTTTACAGATTTCGCTAACCTGGATGTGCTGGGACTCCCCGTTCCGCTGATTATCTTCCTGATATGTCTCCTCGTTTTCTGGCTCTGGCTGCATAAAACCCATGCCGGACGTAATGTGTTTTTGATTGGGCAAAGCCCGCGCGTGGCGCTTTATAGCGCGATTCCAGTTAACCGCACCTTATGTGCGCTCTATGCCATGACGGGGCTGGCGTCTGCGGTCGCCGCTGTGCTGCTGGTATCGTATTTTGGTTCAGCACGTTCCGATCTCGGTGCGTCGTTTCTGATGCCCGCCATCACCGCCGTGGTGCTTGGCGGTGCCAATATTTATGGTGGTTCCGGTTCCATTATCGGCACCGCCATTGCGGTTTTATTAGTGGGATATTTGCAACAAGGTTTGCAAATGGCAGGAGTGCCAAATCAGGTGTCCAGCGCCCTTTCCGGTGCGCTACTTATCGTCGTTGTCGTAGGTCGTTCCGTTAGCCTGCATCGCCAGCAAATTAAAGAGTGGCTGGCGCGTCGGGCCAATAACCCATTGCCATAAAGGATATCTTCATGACACTTCATCGCTTTAAGAAAATCGCCTTACTTAGCGCTCTTGGCATTGCCGCAATCTCTATGAATGTGCAGGCCGCAGAGCGTATTGCATTTATTCCCAAACTGGTTGGCGTGGGATTTTTTACCAGCGGTGGCAACGGCGCACAACAAGCGGGTAAAGAGCTGAGCGTTGATGTGACCTACGACGGGCCGACAGAACCCAGTGTTTCTGGTCAGGTACAGTTGATTAATAACTTCGTCAATCAAGGTTATAACGCCATTATCGTTTCTGCGGTTTCGCCTGATGGCTTGTGTCCGGCACTGAAACGCGCCATGCAACGTGGTGTGAGAGTGCTGACCTGGGACTCTGATACTAAACCGGAGTGCCGCTCTTACTACATTAATCAGGGAACGCCCGCCCAGTTGGGAGGTATGTTGGTGGATATGGCGGCGCGTCAGGTGAATAAAGACAAAGCCAAAGTCGCGTTTTTCTACTCAAGCCCCACCGTTACGGACCAAAACCAGTGGGTGAAAGAAGCGAAAGCGAAAATCGCCAAAGAGCATCCTGGCTGGGAAATTGTCACTACGCAGTTTGGCTATAACGATGCCACTAAATCATTACAAACCGCAGAAGGAATATTAAAAGCGTATAGCGATCTCGACGCCATTATCGCCCCCGACGCCAACGCCCTGCCCGCTGCCGCACAAGCCGCAGAAAACCTGAAAAATGACAAAGTTGCGATTGTCGGATTCAGTACGCCAAACGTGATGCGTCCATATGTGGAACGCGGCACGGTGAAAGAATTTGGCCTGTGGGATGTGGTTCAGCAAGGCAAAATTTCAGTTTATGTCGCGGATGCATTATTGAAAAAAGGATCAATGAAAACGGGCGACAAGCTGGATATCCAGGGCGTAGGTCAGGTGGAAGTCTCGCCAAACAGCGTTCAGGGCTATGACTACGAAGCGGATGGTAATGGCATCGTACTGTTACCGGAGCGCGTGATATTCAACAAAGAGAATATCGGCAAATACGATTTCTGATGTGCATTACTTAACCGGAGTAAGTTATGGCAGATTTAGACGATATTAAAGATGGTAAAGATTTTCGTACCGATCAACCGCAACAAAATATCCCTTTTACCCTGAAAGGTTGCGGTGCGCTGGATTGGGGAATGCAGTCACGCTTATCGCGGATATTTAATCCGAAAACGGGTAATACCGTGATGCTGGCCTTTGATCATGGTTATTTTCAGGGGCCGACTACCGGACTTGAACGCATTGATATAAATATCGCCCCGCTGTTTGAACATGCCGATGTATTAATGTGTACGCGCGGCATTTTGCGCAGCGTAGTTCCCCCGGCGACCAATAAGCCGGTGGTACTGCGGGCGTCAGGTGCGAACTCTATTCTGGCGGAATTAAGTAATGAAGCCGTGGCGTTATCGATGGATGATGCCGTGCGCCTGAACAGTTGCGCGGTGGCGGCGCAGGTTTATATCGGCAGCGAATATGAACATCAGTCGATCAAAAATATTATTCAGCTGGTTGATGCCGGAATGAAAGTGGGAATGCCGACCATGGCCGTGACTGGCGTGGGCAAAGATATGGTGCGCGATCAGCGTTATTTCTCGCTCGCGACTCGAATCGCCGCTGAAATGGGGGCGCAAATTATCAAAACCTATTATGTCGAAAAAGGTTTTGAACGGATTGTTGCCGGATGTCCGGTACCCATTGTTATTGCTGGCGGTAAAAAATTACCGGAGCGCGAGGCGCTGGAAATGTGCTGGCAGGCTATCGATCAGGGCGCTTCTGGTGTGGATATGGGGCGTAATATTTTCCAGTCTGACCATCCGGTGGCGATGATGAAAGCCGTACAGGCGGTGGTTCACCATAACGAAACGGCTGATCGGGCATATGAACTCTATCTGAGTGAAAAACAGTAACTGCGGATTTAAGGAGAAGAATTATGCACGTCACACTGGTTGAAATTAACGTTCATGAAGACAAGATTGACGAGTTTATCGAAGTTTTTCGCCAGAACCACCTGGGCTCTGTACAGGAAGAAGGCATCAGGCCAGCGCACTGAACGCAAAAAAATGAAAAGTCATTGTAAAACAGAATT
>OGYH01001427.1_pt1 | contig 22255 bp, 13 predicted proteins | sample 1576511 | NCBI WGS metagenome assembly OGYH01 (sample SAMEA3541522, study PRJEB24748) | human gut metagenome | biome: human gut; feature: human-associated habitat; material: faeces | place: China | collected 2012
AGGGGGAAACTTTCTCTAGAAAGTTTCCCCCTCCCCCGGTTTTCCCCCTACCCTTCTACATACAGAGGAAAACTGGCCTCGACGGACTCAAAGAGAGCGAGCGGGACGGGTCGGGAAAAAATGTAGCCCTGAATCGCGCTGCACCCGATCGAGCGGAGAAACTCCACCTGTTCCTGCTTCTCAACGCCTTCGGCGACGGTGGACATGCCGAGTGCGCGGGCCATCTGCACAATGCTTTCAACCACGGCGCGCTCGCGGGGCGTACCCTCGGTGTCGCGGAAAAAGGCGATGTCCAGCTTGAGCACGTCGAGCGCGATCTCCTTGAGCATGTTGAGCGACGAGTACCCCGTGCCGAAATCGTCCATCGCACTGCGGAACCCACGGGACGGAAGGGCCGCCATCAGTTCACGGAACAGCGCGAAGTTACGGATCACCATCGTCTCGGTGCACTCAAGCTCAAGCATTCCGGAATCGATACCGTACTTGTCACGGATCGCTGAATAACGGTCGAGGAAATCGCCCTGCGCAATGCTCAGGCGAGACACATTCACCGAAAGCCTCAACGGAGGCAGGCCGCGCGAACCCCGGGACGCCAGATAGGCGCACGCCTCTTCGAACACAAAAGCATCCAGATCCACGATGAACCCGTTGCGCTCGAACAGCGGGATGAAGTCGCCGGGCGAAACCATCCCGTATCCCGGGCGCTCCCAACGCACCAGGACTTCGGCGCCAAACAGCGCGTCTCCATGCTGGATATCCACCTGCGGCTGAAGATGGAGGCAGAACTCCCGATTGCGCAGGGCCTCCTCCATGCAGCTCTCGATGGTCTTTTCGTAAAGAACCCGCTTGCGCATCTCCTCGGAATACAAGGCGTACTTGCTGCCGCTGAGGTGTTTTACGCTCTTCTGCGCAAGGTTAGCCCGGTCGAGCATATCGTCAATGCTGAGAATGTCCTCTGGACGCTCGACCAGATAAATACCCGCGATCATCTCCACGCGGAACCGGCGATTCGCCAACCCTTCAAACCGGGGCAGCAGATCCGAACAGCGCAGGAACCGCGCCACCAGATCGTCGATATCCCGATAGCACCGCAGCAGGGCAAAGTTGTCGCCGGAAATACGCCCGAACGTCTCTCCCGGGCGCGCGCCTTCCGCGATGAGTTCGGCCCAGTAGCTGAGCAACTCGTCGCCGATGTCGTATCCGTAGATATCATTGATGAACTTGAAGTTGCGGATATCGCAGTACCAGAGCGAATATTTGCGGTCGCCGCGAGCGGCCAGCAATTCCGCCGCGTCCGTCTTGAACTTGGCGAAATTGCTGTATCCCGTAACCGGATCGTGCTCCGCCTGATAGCGCAGATGGCGCAGTGCCCGCACGTTATCATCCATGTCCGAGATCGTACCCACAATACGCAGGAGCTTGCCCTGCGCATCGCGCTTGAGCGTCGCCGCGATGCGGCACCAAATGAACGCGCCGTCACGGCGGCGCAGGCGCACCGTCGTCTCCACCTGATCCTCACGGTACAGCGAAGCGTGAAACGCCTTGAAATCGGCCATGTCACGCGGGTGCACCGTCAATGACCGGAGCATGTCCGGCACATTGCCGGGATTGTTGCGGCAATCCAGCAGCGAGCCCAAATACGGCGCATAATGCAGCTGTTGTTCCGGCCCCCAGTCGAACACCACGCTCTTGGTCTGCTCCACAATGATCCGGTAACGCTCGTCCATCATGTGCAGCCGCTGGAGCTCGGCATTCTCGCGGGAAAATTCGTCCAGCCGTTTGCGGTCGTCGATGCCGTGCACCCAGACGAAATGAAGCTTGTCCGCATCTTCCACGCACAGGATGTTTGCTGTTACCCAATGGTAACTATTATCCCGCCACAGGTAACGGAAATCTTCCTTCAACACGCCGTCGTTCAGCCGGAGAGAACGGGCGTTTGCTACAAACCTGTCGTAGCGCTCCCGATCTTCGGGGTGGATCATGGACTCCCTCACCATCGCCTTCAGGTCGTCCAGCCTGCCCTCATCGGGAAGCGGGAGGAACGTCCCGCTGGAGTGCCGGATGATGCGGAAGGTGTTCCGGGTGAGGTTGCATTCGTAGATTTCCCCGGACTCCTCACTCAGGGCAAAGTCATACAGCAGGGCGACGCGGCTGCGCTCGCGCTCATGCCGTTTTTCGGTGATGTCGGTGATAGTGCTGTAGCACAGCCGGGAACGGCCCGACGTGGCGAAGAAGAACCGTGACTGGATCCACCGGGTTCCCCCTGCGGACATCTTCGCCCGGTATTCGCAAAGGAGTTCCCGTTTGTCCGACTCGAACACCTGCCGCAAATTTTCGATGCGGCAAAGCGCATACACGTCTTCGCTGTCCTCAGCGACGATGTTGGAGCGTACCGTCTCCTTGAGCATGGCCTCATAGTCGCCCTGGGACGGAATCTTCTTTCGGGCGAGGAATTCCCCATACGGCACGGTATACAACCCCGTATCGAGATCAATGCGCAGGACAAGGCCGTAAGCATACCGGAACAGGCAGGAATGCTCTCCTTCCGAGTCGTAAACCGGAAGCTCGTCCAGTTCTCTGCCTCCCCGGGCTCGGAATTTCATCCGGTACATATCGTCGTCCGCGAGCTGGAACAGGGCATCGTAAGAGATCTGCTCATGGGAATAGGCCACGCCGATGCTCACGGAAAGCTTGCAATCCGCATATTCATTGCCAAGCGTGGCGGAGATGGCTTCCCGGATGCGCCTGGAGACGTCCAGCGCCTCGGTGCGCGAAGGGACATCCTGCATGAAGGCGATGAATTCATCCCCGCCCGTGCGGGCCACAAAATCCCGGGTACGGAAAGATTCCTGCAACAGCTTGGCGAAAGCGATCAGCACGGCGTCGCCGCGCAGGTGGCCATAGCGATCGTTGACGCGCTTGAAATGATCAAGATCGAACACCAGCAGGGCCGAAGAATGCCCTCCGCGGTGGATATCCAAATACGTCTGGATAAACTGCTGCGCGTACTCGCGGTTGTAGAGCCCCGTGAGCGGATCGAGCCGGGTCTGGCGGATCAGCTCGTCCTGCCGCATTTTGCGTTCGGTGATGTCGAGGAGCAGGCAGATGCACACGGGCTCTCCTTCCCCGTCCACAACGAGCCGCCCCTTTTCAAGGACCCAGATGACCTGCCCGTCTCCTTTTCTGATGCGGTATTCCTGCTCATAGCAGCCGTTCACGGCCTCGCGCCATGCGGTGCGGAAAAGGGCCACGTCATCGGAGCAAACAATGGCCTCAAGGCCGCCCGCCATCAACCCCTGGAAAACGTCCGGCTCATAGCCGAGGAAATGCAGCATCCCCTCGCTGATGTAGGCCAAGCGCCGCTCGTCGCCTCCGTCAGTAACGAAAAAGCCCCCCTCAAGGCTGGAATCGATCAAAGACATAAAATAACGCTGGCGGCGGTAGTCGGCCTCACGGCGCTGTTGCTCGTCAATGTCGGTGTAGAAGCAGTACAGCACCTCATGGCCGTTCCACCGCTCTTCCGCGCGGCAGGCGTCCAGGCGCACCCATATGTCGCTGCCGTCCTTCCGGCGGACGCGGAAAGGGATGCTGAACCGCCCGGTGGCTTTGCGGTTGCGGATCTCGTCGTTGCCCACGATCAAATCTTCGGCATACACAAAGTTGATGGCACGATTGCCGAACTGGTCGCGGACTTCTTCCCGCGTATACCCGATCATACAGAAAAACTGATCATTGGCCTCAAGGATGGTGTACTCGGCATCGGCGGCGAGCTTTGCAAAACCGTTGAACACTACGGCGTGGCAGGCTTCCAGCTCGGCGTTCTTTTCCTTGAGCGAAACCACGCTTTGCTGAAGCTGCTCCTGGAGCTCATGGGAGCGGGTGATATCGACGACGATGCTGACGATAACGGGCCGCCCATCCTCGGAAATATTGCGCAATCCCCGGTCAAGGACCCAAATGTAGGACCCGTCCCGCCTGAGCATCCGATAGGAGACTTCATAGCTGTCAGTGACGGTCATCGACTCATTGACTAGAGTGTTGACGCGGTCGCCGGGATGGATACCGTTTTCAACCATCCCTCCCGTGTCCTCCACAAAATCTTCATACGAACTATATCCAAGGTACCCGAGGAGCTGCTCGTTGATGAAATAAAGGGGGAAGCCCTTTTCGATATAGCCGCCGATAAGCCCGCCGGGAATGCTGTTTTTAAGCAGCTGGAACGCGCTGCGCCGGGACTGCGAGGAAAGCTCGTTCCCTTCCCCAAGGAAAGAGGTAGGGAAGAATTCGCCGTCCGGCTGTTCGCCGCTGGGAAGGGAGGCGTGGATGCCTTGGATGAGGCAGCGCCCATCCGGGACTTCGCCGCACATCGCGGAAATGCGGACGTTCACCCCTTTTCCGCTGGATGGATCGACGACGCTCATGTCGCCGTCCGTATAGCACGCCTCGCCCGCTTCCACGGAATAGAGATTCCGCAGCCTTACGTCGAAGGAGCCCGGCGTGGCCTTGAACTCCTCGATAAGCAGCTCGCGGCAATCGCAAAAACCCTTGCCGGCACGTTCAAAATCTCCTGTCCCTATCCAGCGGATATCGTCAGCGAGGCACTCAAGCGTTTTATCCAGATCGCGTAAATGGAGGTAAGCATCAAAAAAACGGCGGACGACGTCCTCGGAACGGGAAGCGATTGTTTGCATAGGGGCACCAGATCAAAAAATATTTTGTGATCACTAGCCTGTGTCCCGAAGGGCGTCAAGGAGGCAAAAAGGCGCCTCAAACGGGAAAATACAGGCTCTTGAAGAGATTATCTTCCCACGAATGAATCGCGGTTTTTCGGATATGGGACAGTTCCCCTTCTTCACACAGGGGCCCCAACAATAGGACGGCTACGTAAAAGGAAGATGGAAAACGGTCACCTCCCTTACCATACAATCGTTTCCCGTACCGTTACCTTGACTGCAAAAACAGGTTACGCAGTATGATGCACATGCTCCAAGGAAGCATTCCAACCCCTTTAGTGAAAACCCGGCGAAAAATATAAAAATCCTCATATCCATAACGGGGGCTATGCCGTACGGAAAAGGATGGCAAACCCCGGCGCCCTCAGGCGGAGCGGGATAAGCCTGCCCTTATCGTTGGGCAGGAGTGGTACGGTTCGTCAGAATGACCGCCTGCGGCAATATGCCCTCCAGGATGCGGCTCCATACCCACCCTTTTTCGGTATATCGGCCACCGGGATACGGCCAAATGCCCTCCGCGATCCCCCGAAACACCTTCATGCGCAAGGGCTGTGAGGGCCTCCTCAGTATTTCAGAAAACAAAGGAGGACATAAGAAAGCTTCATCCGCCCACAGAAAAAGCAGAAGCCACCCTGCCCCAAACAAGAAAACGGCTGTGGATCAGCGCTTCAACAGGCCGAAGGAGTTCGTTTGGCAGGCCTTTCCCTTTTCGCCGAAAAATCCTACCCTCGGAAGAAAGGGCGCGGACGGCGCCTCCAACCTTTTTCACACAACGCCATGAAGACAGAATTCGAAACAGCCACAACGGATCTTGCGCGCCGGGTCCCGCCTCACAGTGTGGAAGCCGAGCGGGCCGTGCTCGCCGGACTGATCCTGCGCCCTTCCGCAATGGGACAGATCGCCCCCATGCTGCACCCGGAAGATTTTTACCTGCCCGCGCATCAGACGCTGTACGCGGCCGCCCTCGGGCTTCACACCGATAACCGGCCAGTGGATCTCGTTACCCTTGCGGAACATCTGCGCGATCAAGGCTCGCTGGAACAGGCGGGCGGCGCGGCTTATATCGCGGATCTGGCGCAGTCGCATGTCAGCGCGGCAAACGCCGAGTATTATGCCAAGCTCGTACGCGACAAATCCATCCAGCGCGGGCTCATCGAGGCGGGGGCTAAAATCGTTTCGACGGGCTTCGACACTTCAAAGGATCTGGCCGGGCTCATCGACGAGGCCGAGCAGTCCGTTATGGCGGTATCCAGCCGCACCAGTTCCGGCGGATTCCGGCCGGTGCAGGCGCTCGTGGGAGACGTGGTGGACGCCGTGCTCAAGCCCGCAGCAGGCGGGATCACCGGGCTCGCTACTGGCTATCCCGAACTCGACGCCATTACGCGGGGGCTCCAGCCTTCGGATCTGATCATCATCGCGGCGCGCCCTGCGATGGGCAAAACCGCCCTCGCCCTCAACCTCGCCATGCGCGCCGCCATCAGCGAAGGCGCGCCCGTGGGCATTTTCTCGCTGGAAATGTCCGAACACCAGCTTGTCCAGCGTATGATCAGCCTGTGGGGAAAGATTCCGCAGGAGCAGCTTTCCACAGGCCGCCTCAGCAAAGCCGAGGGATCACGGTTCTTCGAAACCGCAGACCTGCTCCGGACCGCACCGCTGTTCATCAACGAAACGCCCGCCATCAGCACTCTTGAACTCCGTTCACAGGCACGGCGGCTCAAGGCCGAGCACGGCCTCGGGCTCATCGTGGTCGACTATTTGCAGCTTATGCGCTCTTCACGGCGCACGGACTCCCGTGAACTCGAAATTTCGGATATCTCCCGTTCGCTCAAGGCTATAGCCAAGGAGCTCGACGTACCGGTCGTGGCCCTTTCGCAGCTCAACCGTAAGGTTGAAGAACGTAAAGACAACCGCCCCATGCTCTCGGACCTGCGTGAATCCGGAGCCATTGAACAGGATGCGGACATCGTGATCTTCCTTTACCGCGACGAAGTATACAAGCCCGATACGCCGAAAAAAGGCATCGCGGAACTTATCATCGGCAAGCACCGCAACGGGCGCGTCGGGACCGTGGAACTGGCCTTCCTGCCGCAGTACACCGCCTTCGAACCGCTTGCCAAGGATCGCTGATCGGCGATGGTGGATTCAACAAGCATACATTCCTTTCAAGAGGATACAAAAGCGTTGGGGAAGGGAGACTTTTCTGAAAAACCCCCTTCCCCAACGCGGTCACTTTGCATCTATCTCCCTTCCCAAAGGGTTCTATAAAGATCGAATTTTTGCCCGCAGCGTTCTGAAGTGCTTTCCCTTTGAAACGAGAGCTCGTTTAAAGAACAACGCTCCAGCCACTGTCTCTAGAGGCAGGCCACAATGTACGGCGTGTTTTTGGAAATGCACAAATCTCTCCCTCTCCTCGCATAACAACGACATGGGGCTTCCGGATGGCAGATGCAGCCGGATACGCCCAGGAACGGTTCCATCTTCTGTTTTTCATCTCTTTAGAGGAATCCTCTTTTTACAAAATATAAATTTTATCTTTTATTTTCAATATATTAACATACATTCTTTCCGGGAGTCCCATAAAAAACAAATTTTATACTTGAAAAAGAATTTCAATTTCATTATTGTCTTTTTATGGACGACGAGGAAACAGGCAGTATCCCGTCTCCAGTCAAACTGTTGCCGAGAAATCGGCACAGAAGCCGGGAAGTGGTTGGCCCGGCTTCCCAGCCGGATGCCGATCCCCCCCCCTCGGAAGCAGTCCTTCGGCATCCGGCAAAGAAATTTCCTAATACGCGGGTGTTTCTCAGCTTCGCGTGTTCTCATTGCCTTTTCCAGCCAAAAAGAGCGAGTGTGCAAGGACAAAACCGTTTCATCATGGAGTACATCATGAGCAAAGTACTGATTGTTTACGGCTCCACGACCGGCAACACGGAAGCTCTCGCGGAAATCCTCGGACGCCTTATCCAAGAGGCTGGGCATGAGACAACCCTCCTCAATGCCGCTGACGCCAGTGCGCCCGGCCTTTGCGATGGATGGGATATGATCCTTTTCGGTTGTTCCGTATGGGGCGACGACGAAATAATCCTGCAGGACGACTTTGACGCGTTGTTCCAGCAGTTCGACCTCATCAGCGCCAAGGGGCACAAAGTAGCCTGTTTCGCCACAGGGGACAGCAACTTCACATACTTCTGTGGAGCTGTCGACGTTATCGAAGCCGCTCTTGAACGGCTTGGCGCGGATGTCGTCGTTGAAGGCCTTAAAATCGACGGACAGGCCCAGTCCGACCAGCCGGAAATCCAGGAATGGACCAAGGCTGTCATTGAAGCTCTGTAAGCGCTAAGAAAGTCTTCCTTCGAAATGCTCGTTTCCTTACGGGCACAACGGGTCGGAGCCCTCTCGACCTCTTCGACCCAACCTCCTCCTTGCGCCCCGGTTCGACCGCCGAACCGGGGCGATACTTTTTCCCCGTCATGAGGTTCTTACGGTAGTATGGCCACCTCAAGCGGATCTCCTCTTTTATGCCGCCTTGCCACCGGATGAGGCTGTCTTGCCGTAATCCTTGACGTGCGGAATCTTCCGCGAGTGTGGTACGTCGAGCTTCTTGTACGCTGGCGCTCTTCAGGCACTCCCATCCCGTACCGTTTCTCATAAGAGCTAAGAACATCTTCTCTGAGAGTGACTTTTCTTGAGCATACTGTTTCCACAGTCATTTTCATCAGTCAACGGCTGTCACTGACAACTTTCAACAGATATCCATCCAGTGCGTTTCTCCGTCGATTTCTTTGGATAAACTGTTTCTGGTCATCATTACCTGTTACCGCCAGACAACATCTGCAAACAGCAGTGGATGACTGACAATGATAGCTCCGGACTGGCACTGTCAGACATACAAAAACAACACGGCAAAATGGTCACGAATAAACTATAATATATTAAAATAACAATCTTTATTTGCATCAATGACAAACGCTGAAATACGGTAGAGAGGTGTCATCTCAAAGCGGAGGCCATAAATTTTTTCCATCCAAAACAAGTCGGCAAAATACTCGCTATTTTATCTTAATATATTGAAATATTATGTTAAAATGATTCAAAAAGATCATATTCCCTTATGTTTGATTCCCCTAAGCCCGCCGAGGGCTTAAACGGGAAAATTCTGAAACGTTGTTCCAGGTGTCAACGAAAACAGCATGTTATCGGTGATGACAGCTAAGGTGAGTTCGTGACGGATTATGACATGCATCAGTTGTCACATGGCTTTTCAGAAGAGAGCATTGAAGGGCACCCATACGGCAATATGCCCACTAAATATATTTAATATATTGAAAAATATTGTATATTTTATTAATACACAAAACGTTCAAACGTCCACTGGCAGAAGAGATATCCCATCACTGCCAACAGGGAAAACGGAGGGGAGCATACATAATGATGGAGCGTCAGTAAGGACTACGCGACCATTCCTGCGCGTAAGGCGCAAGAGTAGCACATAAAAAAGGCCGTTTAACACGGCCTCGCTTGTGTCTAGTCCTCTTTCCTGCGCCCTCGCCTCCGGGACGGGAGGGCTTCAGCTGTACGGTTGAGGATCACGATATTCCCCTTGGTCAGAATACTGGTTTTCTCCAGCACCTTCTTTTCCGCCAGTTCCGCGATAGCGTCCCGAATCTGTCGGCGTGTTTCCTTTAACGGCGAACGCAGATCCATATTCAGCGCCAATGCCAGCGTGCGGATATCCCCCCGAAAAACAGGGTTTTCCCTGTGCGACTGGCAGAAGCGATACATAGCCTTCGCAATACTTCCCCTGATCTGAAAACGTTTGGCCACGTCAATCCAAGTGAGCCGATTGGCCACATACATTTCCCGGAAGAACGGGCTGATCGTTACTGAAATATCCCGTTCCGCATCATTTTTCCCGCGCAGGCGCAAATTCGAGATGATGTGCGTGAGGTCGTAAAACGTCTCCTGCCCTCTTTCACGCACCACTAATTCTATAGTCCCGTGCGCGAGGCATGTGAGCCCAGTTACCAAGCGCGTATAATGGTTCTTTCCCGGCCTTTTATGCCCCATCAGACGCAGAATCGGCAGCAATGGGCCACGATACGTAAATTTTCCCGTACCGCTCTCCGGGAATGCCGAACGCACGGGTTCCGGAAAAGCCTCCACGCCGCCAGAAACATACGGCGCCTCGGGAAGATTTGGGGCGACGGGCACAAAACCTTCTTCCGTATCCTTCACGGGAAGTGCTCCTGCCGAACGAGCATGACGAGCCTCGGCCCCTTCCGCCCCGGATTCAATGATCGCCAGCAGAGCCATCAGCACATCCTCTTCCTCAACACTGAGTTTCGGCCCTGTATAAAGGATATCACCCCACGGCCCCGAAGAAATGCGTTCTTTAAAGAAGAAAGCCCCTGATGCCGCGATGCTGCCTTTTTCACGCGATGTAATATCGGGATCACGCATGAGAGCGTCCCGGCGTCCCTTTTCAAGGTTATTCATCGGAAAAAATGGCGAAACACGTGCAATACTGGTTGGATAGCCACACCAAAGCGAAGGGCGTTCCTCCTTAGGAGCTGGCAGGGGTGCTGCGGCTGGGACGCTCTCAACCGGGCTAGGCGCAGGGACAGGCTTTGGAGAAGCCGTCCTGACGACCTCGCACGCCACCTCTCGCGCCTGTTCACGAGCAAGCTCCTCAAGGCTCACAGGCGAGGGCCGTTTCCGCTCCTCAGGCGCGGCAAGCGCACGACAAGCTTTGGAGGAAGGGCTTCCACTTCTACGCCACTCTTCGATGATCGCAACGATAAACGACGGAACATCCTTCCAGTCTAGCGCATCGATCTGTGCGGCAAGCGTAGGATTATACAGCCTCAGGCGTTCCCGCTCCTCAGCAGAAAGAGGGGAAGGGACAGCCTTCTCAAGAAAACCTTGCAACGCTTCACCCACGGATTTCATCTTATTGGTCATGGCAACATTCCGCATTAGAGCGCCAGCTTGCCATCCGGACGGCACAAGAGCTGCCGGAAAGTGCTGAACCCCGGAGGTGCCGGGCACGCATCCATAGAAGAAAAAGGTGTCAAACTCCGCAAAAGGCCTTTCTTCCCTCGGCCCAGCCGTCCATTTCCGACTCTAAAAAACACTGATGGCGAGTATTGCCCGCATCCATTTACCGCTTTTATTGAGGATGATCATTGACTTTTTTTGAGTATCATGCAAAAAATTCGACACATCACACGCAAATTGGAGGATCTCATGGCAGCGAAAGTCATTGCTTTTGCAAACCACAAAGGTGGCGTAGGCAAGACCGCGAGCACTGTTAACGTAGCGTATTGCCTCGCTAAACGCAAACGCCGTGTGCTTGTTGTGGACTGTGATCCTCAGGGAAACGCGTCGCTGACCCTCGGAACCGTATCCCCATACGAACAACCCCGCACAGTGGCAAACCTCTTTACCGGGCTCTCGTTTTCGGCAGCGGCCGTGCCTTCCAAATACGAAGGGCTGGATCTGATCCCTGCCAATCTGAACGTATACGCTACGGTAAGCACGCTTTCCAATTCCATCAAGCGCTTTTTCGGTTTCCGGCAAGCGCTCGATAAGGCAGCTTTGAACACCTACGATTACATTCTGCTGGATTGCCCACCCACCATTGAGGGTGCGCTCCTGACCAATGCGCTTATCATTACGGACTATATCATCATTCCGGTTGGGGTTGAGGACACTTATGCCCTTTCCGGCGTAAGCCATCTTATCAAAGTCGCGGAAACCCTGCGCGCTGACACCGAATCGAACCTTGCGATCATGGGCGTACTGCTGACCATGTACGATGGCCGCAATAACGCCGCGAAAACCATCCGTAATGTGGCAATCGGGACCTTCGGCGAAGAAATGGTCTTCCGTACGACTATCCCCAGAAATACTACACTAAATAAAGCTGTTATGAGTAACCTTGCGGTCTGTGACTATGATGACGGTTGTTCTTCCTGCCGCAGCTATCGTGAGTTGGCACAGGAAATGGAAGCCCGCCTTGATCCCAAGAACGCATGATTATTCAAAGATGGGCATGGAATAAAAGATGACTGTCTTGTAGTTTTATATTCCTAAATTTTCGGATTACAAGTTTACAATTGGTAACATTCAATTCTTTCCCGGAAGAAACAAAGTGTACACGTATGAGCCAAATTCTATTGTCCCCCGCACATGTTACCTGTAAGTAAAAATATCCTCTCGACAAGAAAAGGCTCCCTTCCTCTCCGTCCACTTTATCCTCTTCCTTCCGTAAGGAACTGACATGGCTAAGAAATCAAGCATGCCGGACTTTACCTTCGCTCTCGGTGCCGACCTTCGAGAAGCGGCCGCTAAGATGCGCAAAATGAGCCAGCCGCCGAAGCATCAATCTGCCCAGCAATCTGATGAGGCCATAGATGCCATGTCCGACGATGCAGAAATCACCGTCGAATCCTCAGCAGTAGAACCTCCCTTTGCTGAAGAGAGCTTAACGCCGCCAAGTTCTGATGCAACCATTGGCGTTGACGTTTCTTCAACAGATTTACCATATTGTGAAGAGTCGACCGTCATAATCGAACAATCCGGAGAGATTGCTGCACCTGTAGACTCTACTTATTCTGTAACTGATGCCTTGCAGCCTCTTGAAGGGACTACATCCAAGTCCTTCCAAACGCCTGTACAGAAGGAAGTAGAGACTCCTGAGATACCTGCTGAATCCCCTGAAAGGGAAAATATGGAGGGAACTCCTCAGGTAGACCTTTCTACTCTACTCACTGGAGGAGAGAAAACAGAACCTTTTCAGAGTCCTTCTTCTGAATCACGTTCAGTAGAGGCTCTAAACGCTGTTTGTGCACCAGAAACAGGTTCTGCGTACACTCTCTCAGATATTCAGGATGAACCTTCTGATATCCCCGTACAGGCAGCTCAAACCGGCCTGAATTACGATAAAAAACCGTCAATGACAGCTGATGATAGCTATATACAGGAATCAGCAGGAATAGACAGTAAAAAACCGTCCATTACCACTATTCCTCCAAAAACATTCCGTACAGGCACGAACTGTCACCAACAGTCTCCAGCGCTTCATAACAGCATATCAGCTGTCAATGACAGTTTTACGCCAAAACAGAATTACAAAGCCACTGCCCTCAATTCTGATGAAGTAAAAAAGTCACCGGATGCAGCCAGCCGCTCAATGTATTCACAGCTATCTTATAGCCAGTCACAAACAGTCACTGACTGTCAAGCTTATTCAAGTGCAATAACGGTGTCCCCTTATTCTGGCGGAGAGACTCCTCTTCCAAGAGATCCTTTTCAATCTAAGCCTGTTACCACTCCAAGATCCACCGTCGCACATTCTCCATTGCAAGATGACAGCTTTACATTGTCACAAGCAGTCACTATAATGGCGGATGACCATAAACAACCTATTGACTCTAGAAAAGTTCAACAAGAACAGGATATACCCACACAACATGGTATCACCCAAGGTATTTCGCCGTCCATCATTGCGGCCACCCTTCAAGACGCCCATCTTGGCGGAGCCCGCCAGATACTTTTAGATGCACTCACTGCACTGAGGCAGCAATCCCCCCAGGTCGTCGTTAACCTAAAACGTCTTGCTCCGGCTATCGGGCTTTCCTACGGCACCGTCCGTAACACCATCAGCCGCCTTGTACGTGAGGGCGTCATCTGTACTACACAAGTTCGCACGGGGGACGCTCATGGTGTGTGTGTTGAATTTATTGATGACAATCCGTTACCGGCAATGACTGCTTCTTCACGCACTAGACAGTCAATGCTCTATCAACAGCAGCCACAGACAGTCATGAAAACTGAGATACCCCCCTCTTTACCACTTGATGACACGTGTATATGGAATACGGATGGGGATCTTATCGCTATTTTGTGGCCCTTCGCAGCGAATGCCGGTTTCGGACCAGCCCATCTGGCACAACTGAAGCGTGCCTATCAGCTACAGGGATGGGAACCGGAAAACGTATCGCGGTGTCTGCGTTATCTTGATTGGGAACTTGCCAATGGCGTCTCAGCAGGACCTGAACACGTCACCGCGTGGCTCCGCACCATGCAGCGGCAAGGGCACTATCCTCGTCCAGAAGGCTATGTAGACCCTGAAGTTCTGCGTCTTCGCCAACAAGCCGACGAGGAACGCGAACTCGCTGAAGCCCGTACCCGCTTCAAGTAATTCCTTTCCCCTTTCTTTTTCTTATCGGAAGCAACACGATGTTCGTCATCTACGCAGGCATCCCATCCATGACTGTCCATTAGGGCATCATATTTTTATTGAAAACAGTTAATGACAGTTGTTGACTAATATAAACAGTTTCTAATTATTTGTTGTATCACCTAAATCTCCAAAGCTTAACAAGCTGTTATGAGCAGTCATCAACACTACCATCAACAGGCACTGTCTGTTGATGGTAGTGTTGTTTCTCATGAGGAGTCATTTACCTGAGGAATTTCCCCCCCAACCTCTCTCTCTCTCTCTCTCTCTCTCTCTCTCTCTCTCTCTCTCTCTCTGCGTTTTTTTCTTTAAGGGCATTTTGGCTTTTTACTCTGGGAGAAAACATGCTCTTATTGAACTCCTTTGGAATACTGAAATCCTTATAGGGGGCTTTTGGCTATTGTTGCTCAAGGGTTTTGCGGTACCTGTGGTGGGCATTATGCCGTATTTCGGTGGGGGATTGACCGAGAAAAGGTGGGCATTTAACCGTATAGAAGAAACCGTTTTGCCGAAAGTGGGCATTATGACGAATAGGGAAAAATGGAATTTTCCCATTTTGGCTCAGCCCATTTTTTCTAGAGCAGAGAAAGGGGTTGTTATTTTTTGGAGGAGGATATTTGTATTTGGAAAAATATGTTACTCAAGAGTAAAATATGAACAGCCTTTGCTGTACATCTTGCCTACGCCTTGGAGGTAGAACTGCTTTCAGGGCATGGTATAGGCTTCCCCCCCCGGAATGGGAGGCTTGCGCATCGTACGTTGAAGGTAATTCCCCTAGGAGACGGACAGTAGACCCACCGCGGTAAAGAGAGGCGAAACGTCCAGAGCGCGGAGGTTCCATTAATGCGGTTTAGAAAAGCACTTCTTAGTGATGTTGAATTTTCAGAGATATCTCTCCGCAGGGAAGCCTAAAAAAGGCGAGGAAGCGTATGTTTCCCCGCCTTGGTGGTTTTTTCCGGTTCTGTCCGTTATTCGCCGTATACGGCATACCCGCCTTTACCACGGTGCTTTTTGAGATGATAAAGGGCTGCGTCGGCGTGGGAGAAGAGGGTGGGGTAGTCTTTACCGTGCCGAGGATAGAAACTGATACCCATACTGACCGAAATGCGGTAGCCATTGGGGTAGTCGATCTCGGCAAGACGGGCAGTGATCTGGCGGCAACGTTTTCGGATGACACTCTCGTCCAGGGCGTCGCGGGCAAAGACAGCGAATTCGTCTCCGCCGATGCGTCCGGTGATGTCCGAGGAACGGAACCCGTCACGCACCGCTGAGGCGACGGTGAGGATTACCTCGTCCCCGAACAGGTGGCCGTACGTATCGTTCACATTTTTAAAGTCGTCGATGTCCACGATGATCAAGGCATGGGTGCCCTCGGAGAGCATATCCTCGGCAAGCTGCTTAAAAGTCATTTTGTTGTAAAGGCCGGTGAGCATGTCCGTCTGTGCTTCTCGGCGCAGGCGGTCTTCTTCAAGCTTTTTTTCGTTGATGTTTGATAACCTGCCGATGACATTGGTGGGATTGCCGGCGTTATCACGCAGGACTTTGAAACAGATCGTAAACCATTGGTACGTGTTTTCCGAGGTCAATAACCGCGCATCGAACCGCATAAAATCGTCCTCCGAGAGCTCGGTGCTCTTCGTACTGGGGAGGAGATGAAGATCGTCAGGGTGGATAATCTCCAAGAAGTGCTTGTCACGCAGGTAATGTTCAATGCTGCGCGGGCGGTTGAACAGTTTTTCAAAGTTCGACGAAAAGGTAAGGGTATCGGTGGCGATATCCTGTTCAAAGAGGATTTCTTCTGTGATTTCAGTGACGACGTTATACCGTTGCTGCTCCATTTCAAGAGCGCGGATGATATTCTTTTGCTGGGTGATATCTATAAAGACGCCCTGAAAGAGAGGGTACCCCTCCCACTCGCCAACACGTTTGGCCCGCAGGTAGATCCATGACGTCCCGCCGTCCTTGCGCAGAATGCGGTATTCCGCCTTGAGGGAGTCATTTTTCTGGGCGTGTTCACGGAAGGTTTTGAGCATGGTCAACCCATCTTCGGGATGGACGACGTTGATCCCACGGTTCCCAACATCGCGGGCGTAGCCTTCCCGTGTACGGCCTGAAAGGGCATAAAATCCGGCGTTCGCCCAGATGACGCGGAACGAGTCGTCGAGTGCGAAACGGGCCACGCCGCCGTCCACGCTGTCGATGAGCGCTTGCAGTTCCCGGTAGGTGCTGGTGGCCCGTGCGCGGGCTTCTTCGGCCTCGCGGGTCTGACGGTTAGCTATTTCGAAGCTGTTCTTGAGTTTGCCGACCATCGTATTGAGAGCCGAAGCCAGTGCGCCGAGCTCATCGTTCCTGCGGATATTGAAGGTCTGGTCGAGATTGCCCTCCGCCACGCTTTCCGCAAAATGGACTCCCTTGCGCATAGCCGCGACCACGCGGCAGACGACAAGGAACATAAAGAACAGCGCAATGCACACGGCGGCAAGGGCCACGGCGACCGTGCGGTCGCGCATGAGCTGAACGTCGGACATCATGAAATCGCGGGAGACGGTGGCTATGACGGTCCAGCCGTTGGGCAGCGTATTGAAGGTGCTGTAATAGGTCATGCCGTCGCGTTCGTTTTCGAAGGATCCGGATCCACCGTCGGATATGGCTTCGAGTATGGCCTGTTCGATCATGGCATTGCCGATCATTTTCTGCCTGTCGGGGTGGAGGATGATTTGCCCATTGGGATCGACGACATAGACGATACCTTTCCCGTGCATGGTCACCGGATCGATGGTATGGGAAGCGATGTAGTCCATGTTGATGGCCCCGACGAGCACCCCCGAGACTTCGCCGTTCACAAAGACGGGTTCGCCGAGGAAAAAGGCGTAATAGCCTTTGGTACGCGTGATGAGCGGTCCCTGCACGGAACTTTTGCCGAGCATGGCCTCACGGTAGTACTCCCTGTCGGAGCGATTCTGTCCTTCGCCCATGTTTTCCGTGGAGGCCTCGACCGTCCCCTGTTTATTGAGAAAAATAAGGGAGTCCACATAATTATAGATAGCGACGCTTTGGTTGATCTGCTCAAGGAAGATCTTTTGCTCCGGTGCGCTGCGGTCTGGTTTTTTTTGAGTGAGGAGCCATTCGGCGTATTGCTTGACGATCTGCCGCTGTGCGGAAAGACGCATGTAGTTGCGGGTGGATTCGAGCATAAACTCTATTTCACGGCTGACCGCTTCCACCACAGTGGCTTCGATGGTGACGATGTTGGATGAAACGATTTTTTTGGCGTTGTCGTAGGCGCTCCCGGCCACGAACGCCAAAGCGATGCTCATAATCAGGGCAATGGGAGCGAGCATCCGGGTTGTAAGCGACATATGTATCCTTTCGGGGAATTCAAAAAAAGCGTTCAGGGCACGAAAACTTTTTTGTGGTCTATCCCCCTATCGACAAGTGATTTTTAGAAACGTATTTTCTGTCAAGATAACGTCTGCCCATTGTTTTTGTCCAGATTTTCCTGCGCCCAATCCGGGTGTCGGCTCCGTTTCGGTTGAAAATGGAAAAAACGTTATGCAGCTCTGGAGGCCTTCCGCCTCAGGCAGAGGAAATATCATAAAAATGGGCCTCATCCTGATGATGAAGCCCATTATGTTGCTAATCGGTAAAAAATAAAAAAGCAGTTTCGGTATAGCAGAAAAGGAAGCTGAGGGAATCCGGCGGCACATGGTATTTACGATTGAAGCAGAAAAATATTTCTTATATCACATTCATATACTGAATCAAACATACTGGGGGTGCCTGAAAAATCTTCACGCTTGAGCGTGTTGTGCCGCCTTTCGGGGTGCCGCCCTTTCTTTTTCATGTTCCGGAAGAGGCTCGCCGGTCTTCAGGACGAGATGGCACAGGCGTTCCTCTTCCTCAAGACAGGATTCCACTTCTTTGGAGAGCGCCTCCCTGAGGCTGGAAAAGGGGAGGGCCTTGTGCTCGACGCGATAGATGGTGCGGTCGAACTGGGCGTTGCTCACGCCGACGATGAACAGTTCACCGGCGCGGACTTCCCGCTGCACGATGCGCGGGGAGAGGCAGGAAAGCATACCCGGATTGTGGAGAACCTGCTTGATGGAGTCGTTGTGCTCGAATTCGAGAAGGATCTGTGGGCGCAGGCCGCGCGGGGTGAGCTGGCGCAGAAAGGTTTCCCGCGTTCCCGATCCCGGTTCGCGCAGCAGCCAATGGCGGTCGAGCAGAGCTTCGATGGGATATGGCCCGGCCTCGGCCAATGCCTTGTCCGCAGTGACGATCACAAGGGATTCCTTGGCGAGGGGGGTGATTTCCACGGCGAGGTTGTGGACGTCCCCTTCCACGAACCCGACGTCAAGCAGGCCGTGTTCCACATGGCGCACGATATCCGCCGTATTCCCCGACTCACATTCGATTTCGACCTGATGGTGCCGCATCTTGAAATTGTACAGCACTTGCGGCAGCACGAAGTCGGACAGCGTAGTGGACGCGCCGATGCGGATCTTGCCCGCCAGTTCGTCACTCGCCACCAGAGCGAGCACATTCTTGAGCTGGTTATACAGCGGGGCCAGCCGTTCTTCGAGCAGCCGCCCCTTGTCATTGAGCCGGATGCCCCGGCCCATGCGATCGAACAGCGAAACCCCCAGTTCAGCTTCGAAATCCCGGAGCGCGCTGGAGACCGCCGCTTGCGATATGAATAGCTTGGCCGCGGCGTCCCGCATGTTCGGCGTCCTCGCCAAGGCCAAAAAAATTTCCAGATACCGAAGCGTCATGAACCCCTCCTGTCTGCTGTCGGTTGTCTGCGGCAAACCGCAACGCCATTCTTCCGTGGTAACGGATTCGTTATGAGACGGCAACCGCATTGCAACGCAACATATGGAAGATGTTTCTTTTTTCCCATGCCTTTTTCGGCAGGGTTACGCTGTTGAGGAGTGTTTGGACGTCTCCTTGAAAGAAGCCCCGTATATGCCCTCCCGTGCTTCATTCAGGAACATGTTCATGCAACATCATTAAATCACATTTGTTTTTCGTCAAGCGGCGAGAGTGTGCCGTCGCATGTTGCCCGGACAACATTTGTTGCACGTTCTTTTGTGAACGCCGCCGGCGTCCTCCTTCCGTTTGATTCGGCCCCGTCCCGGTACGGAAAGTCAGGCTCCGTGCTGCAAAGAAAAAAGACAGGAGGGGCATTCCTGTCTTTTATGGGAAACTCTGTATGGAGGGTAACGCGTTCGGGAAGAGGGGCCGCAAAGGTTCTGAAAAGGGGAGGGGGAAACGTTTCAATGAACGCTTCCCCCAAAATCTGATGCTTTGCCCGTCCGCGCTAGAAGTTGAGGGAGAGGATGAACCGGGTCACGAAATAGCCGCCGCCGATGAGCCACAGGGCGAGCACGCCCGCGAGGAGGAAAGGCTTGGGGCCGACCATGCGGACCTTTTCGAGGCTGGTTTCCATGCCGAGGGCGCACATGGCCATGGTGAGCATGAAGATATCCAGCGAATTGATGACGCTGACGGCCTGCTTGGGGATGATGCCGAGCGAGTTGATGCCGATGCACGCGATGAACAGGACGGCGAACCATGGGAAACTGCTGAAATTGTAGGAGCCGTAGGAGGGCACGCGGCTTTCCTCTTCCGTCTTTTCGGGGAAGCGGTTCAGCCAGAAGCCGAGGCAGATGAGCAGGGGAGCGATCATGATCACGCGGAGCATCTTGACGATGACGGCGGTGTTGCCCGCATCAATGGAAATGGCCTGTCCGGCGGCTACGGCGTGCGCGACCTCATGCAGGGTTCCGCCCACGAACATGCCATAAGCCTTTTCGCTCATGTCGAGGAAGCCGTGGCTGTACAGGAAGGGATAGACGAACATGGCGATGGTGCCGAAAACCACGACCGTGCCCACGGCGATGCTGCTTTCGTAGGATTCGCCCTTAACCACGGGTTCGGTGGCGAGTACGGCGGCGGCCCCGCAAACGGAGCTCCCGGCGGCGGTGAGCAAGGCAAGGCGGCGGGGCAGGCCGAAGACCTTGATCCCGAGCCAGGTTCCGCCGATAAACGTGCTTGTCAGCATGATGGAGCTGATCGCCAGCCCGTTGAAACCGACGAGCAGGAGATCCTGAAAGGTGAGGCGGAAACCGTAGAGGACAATGGCGACGCGCAGCAATACTTTGGAAGAGAACAAGATGCCGGGCAACCAGTAGACCGGAAGATGCAGCCGGAGCGTATTGCCGTAAATCATGCCGAGCACGATGCCCACGATGAGCGGACTGATGCCCAAAAGAGAAATGTAATGCCACTGCGAAAGCTGATAGGCGGCGCTGGCGAACAAGATGACAAACAGGACGCCGTTCATGAGCTGCAGATGGTATCCGTTTCCAATGGCTTTTTCCGACTGCATGGGGGAACTCCTCGCGGTTTGTGGATGAAGTGCGGACTTTGTATTGTCTGTCTAGCATCATCCCGAGCCGGAAAACAAACGGATAAATCGTATCGGTTCAATAAACGAAACTGTTCAGTATCTCATCGAGAGCATTGATTTATTTGTGATATGCGTCACAAAATGGGAAAAGAATTCCTGAATCCCCGCCACACGAAACGGCACAAAAAAAGGCCGTCCTTTCGGACAGCCTTCTAGTGCCGCAGTAGCGTTTTTGTCGTTCGATACATTAGATCTCCTTAATGGTACAGTAGACGCGGGTGATGCCTATGGCCAGAACGATGAAGGGGAGTAAGGTGAAGAGGGACTGCATGTTCATGATAACTCCGGGTGTTAGTTGGTCTGGATGGCACGGGCGATGTTGCACGCGAAGAAGAGGGTTGTAACAAGGAGGACGAAAAGAGACTGACTGAACACGGGCGATTCCTTTAACGGTTAGTTGCCCCGCACGGAGCGAATGACGGAACAGGCAAGGATGACGGCCGTGACGAGAAGAACAAGGGCGGACTGAGCGATCATAATAGGCCTCCTGGGCGGATTGCGGTGTATTGTTGTCTTGCCTTACATATCGCGCATGGTTTTGTAGAGGCTGCATGAAAGCAATACGGCGACGGTGAGCATGACGATGGCTGACTGTGCGAACATAGCGGCGTTCCTTCTGTCTGGTTGATATTTTCTTTTACATTTCTTTTATGGCGTGAAGGAGACTGCAAGTAAGAATCAATGCGACGTTGAAAATAAGCAAGGAGGACTGGGCAAGCATGTCTGTTCTCCGTACTATTTGTTTGTGAAAGTTTTTACATTTCCTTCATGGCACAATAACCACGAACCAGACCGACGAGAAGGAAGGCGACCGTGAGGAGAATGAGCTTGGACTGCATATCCATGATGAACCTCCAAAGAAGAGTTGTTGTTCGTTGAATGTACGTTTACCACTCCCTGCTGTTCAGATACAAACGGATAAATCAGATTGGATTGACAATGAGAAGTTATCAATCCACCGTCCAAACCTTATAATCTTTAATATACTGTAATCATTGATATGTGAGGCCATATGCCGACGATACTCGTGTTGGGGGCGACCTCTGGCATAGCCCGTGCTACAGCCCGGGCGTTTGCGGGTTCCGGTTGGACATTGCAGCTTGCCGGAAGGGATATCCAGCGTCTTCAGGAAGTTGCGGATGACTGCGGTGGGGCGTCGATCTTTCCGTTCGACGCGCTCGATCCGGCTTCGCGTTCCGCCTTGTGGGGGCTTTTGCCGTCCTGCCCGGATGCGGTGTTGTGCGCTGTGGGGTTGCTCGGGGATCAGGATTGCGCGTGCCGGGACCCCAAGGCGGCACTCCAGGTAATAGAATGTAATTTCACTGGGTTGGTTCCCGTGTTTCTGCAGGCGGCGGAGGCTTTCGAAGCGCGCGGTTCCGGCCTGCTCATCGGGCTGAGTTCGGTGGCGGGGGATCGCGGAAGGGCTTCGAACTACGCCTACGGTTCGGCGAAGGCGGGTTTCTCGGCGTTTCTTTCCGGCCTGCGGGCGCGGCTTTGGAATTCCGGGGTTCGCGTCCTGACGGTCAAACCGGGGTACGTTGCCACCGGAATGATCGCCGGGCGGCGTCTTCCCTCCTGTATCGTAGCCTCGCCCGAGCTCGTCGCCCGTGACATCCTCCGTGCCGTCCGTACAGGCCGGGACGTGCTTTATACTCCCGGCTGGTGGCGGCCCCTTCTCGCGTTGTACCGCGCCCTGCCGGAGTGTGTGGCGAAGCGTTTGAAGCTGTAGGAGAAGAGGGCAGAGCGGGTAGAGGAAAATTGGGAGGGGAGGAGAAACCTTTCTACAGAAAGGTTTCTCCTCCCCTC
>OGYH01001435.1_pt1 | contig 22155 bp, 19 predicted proteins | sample 1576511 | NCBI WGS metagenome assembly OGYH01 (sample SAMEA3541522, study PRJEB24748) | human gut metagenome | biome: human gut; feature: human-associated habitat; material: faeces | place: China | collected 2012
CCCCACATCCCCCTAAACTTTTTGGCTGGGGGGGAGGCGGCGTGGAAGGAGTTCCGTTGTACGTCCCTCTTAATTCGTTGATTAACGAAATATGATGTATGATGAATCTTGTCAATAAGAGGAAAGGTCAGAGGGGAGGAGAAAAATGGGATGTAAGGGTATCTTTTTGAAAAGACAAAGAAAAACGGGTTAATCCTTTTTAAGGGATCAACCCGTGGCAAGTCTGGAAAGGGAAGGTGTTTGTGGATCGGATAGGCTGTTCCCGGCTTTGGGGCAAGGCCTTCTTCATATTTCAGAGCCGGTCAAAGGCGTTCCGCTCGGGAAAATTCTGAGCGGGGATTCGATACATGGAAAAGTCTTTTGGGGAAGAGAGGGGTGGGGGAAAGGGAGGAAAACGCATGGGGACACGCCCCCTTTTTCTTCAGAAACGTTTTCCCTCCCTTCCCCCAAGAGTTTCATGAGTTCAGCTTGTTCCGTTCCCTTCGCCCCAGAACAGGCGGATAACCTCGTCCGAGGCCGGGCGGCCGCACTTCGCGCCGATGACGAACGCCGCGAAGGCGACGATGGACGTGGGCACGATGGCGTGGATGCCGCCCATGCCGGGCTTGAGGATGCTGAGGACGAAGAAGCAGGCGACGCCCGCCACGATGGAGGCGACCGCGCCGGAGGCGTTGGCTTCCTTCCAGTAGAGGCCGAGGATGATCGGCCAGAGGAAGACGGCTTCAAGTCCGCCGAACGCGAAGAGGTTGATCCAGACCAGCAGATCCGGCGGTTCGATGGCGGCGGCGAAAACGATGAGTCCGATGACGGCGGTACAGACGAGGCTCATGGTTTGCAGGCGTGCGGGCGTCATGCGCGACGCGTCGCCTTTCAGCCCGTAATGGATGTACAGATCCTTGATGATCGCGGCGGAGGCGAGCAGGAGCATGGAGTCCACCGTGGACATGATTGCCGCCAGCGGCCCGGCGATGAACACGCCAGCCCAGAAGGGCGAAAGCAGCTTCATGATCAGCGTGGGCATGGCCAGATCCCCTGCGGGCAGATCGGGGATGACGGCGCGGCCGAGCGTCCCGGCAAGGTGCACGCACAGGAGGAGGAACCCGATGATGAGCGTACCCATGATCATGGCGTCGTGCATGGACCGCGAATCTTTGTAGCCCATGCATTTTTGCGAGGTCTGCGGCAGGCCGAGGATGCCGAGGCCCACGAGTACCCAGAAAGACAGGATCATGGGCTGCGGGACCGCGTCGCCGGGGCCGGTGGGCGTGATCAGGCCGGGATCGATGGCTTTGAGGGTGGCGACGCACCGTTCCATGCCGCCGCCCGCGTTGACCACGGCGACGAGCACCACGACGGAGGCGAAAACCATGACCATGCCCTGGATGGCGTCCGTGAGCACCACGGCCCGGAAGCCGCCCACGGCGGTGTACAGGATGACCGTGAGCCCGAACAGCGCCAAGCCGACGATGTAGGGATAGCCGGTCACGGCCTGAAAGAGCCGCGCCCCTCCGATGAACTGGGCCAGCATGGCCGCCATGAAGAAGACCAGCAGGGCCAGCGAGCAGAGGACGACCACGGCGTCGCTGCGGTAGCGGGCGCGCAGGAAGTCGGTCAGGGTCACGGAGCGGGTTTTGCGGGCCATGATGGCGAAGCGCTTGCCGAGCACGCCGAGCGTGAGGAAGGTCGTGGGGACCTGGATCATGGCCAGCAGGACCCAGCTCAGGCCGAGCTTGTAGGCCACCCCGGGGCCGCCCACGAAGCTGCTCGCGCTGGTATAGCTGGCGATGATGGACATGGCGAGCACGAAGCCGCCCATGGAGCGGCCGCCGATGAAATATTCCTCGATGAACCCGTGGGAGTCCGAGGTCTTTTGGGACTGTTTCTGGGCCCACAGCGCGGCGAGGAAGGACAAGGACAGGTAGATGACGACCGGGACGATGGTGTTGAGCTCGGCCATCAGAATGCCTCCGGGTGGCGTTCGTCGGTGACTTCAAGGCCTTCCCGCTTGGGCGCGCCGCCTTCCTCATCAAGGGGGATGTCCTTGAAGAACCGGCGGACCATGAACCACAGGAGCGCCGACAGCAGCGGATAGCCCGCGATGCAGCTCAGGAAGAACCATGCGGGGAGGCCGAAGATGTAGTCATACCCTTCCGGGTCGCCGTCGCCGAGCCCGTAGGCGCACGCGTACCACCAGACGAAGTACAGGCCGTAGGCCCCCAGCGTCAGCAGGGCTTCGCGGTTGGCCTGCGCGTAGCGCCAATCCTGCTTGAAAGGTTTGTTCATGACGTTTCAGTGGGTTAGAGTGGAGATCTGGATAGGGAGGCAGGCCGCACGGCGGAAAAACGGTTCGCGCTTGCGAGCGCGTTCACCATTCCCGCGTGTGACATGGGAATGGTGAGCGAGTGAACTGCCGGAAAGAGTTGTAACTTTTGAGGGGCGGCGGCGCAACCGCCTTTCGGTGGGGCAGGGACGCTAGGGCAGGATGCTGAGCCGTTCGAGCGCCGCTTCGGCGATGCCCCGGGCCCGCACGCCGGAGGCGTCCGGCCCTTGGATGTTCACGGCGAATGACCAGCGGTTGTGCGGGGTTTCCACGCCGCCGACGAACCAGCCTATGATGCCCCTGTCGGCGTCGTCCGAGCCTGAGCCTGTCTTGCCCATGAAGCGCAAGCCCTTCCCGGAGGACAGCGTGATGTCCCGCTTGACGACGGCGATGTCCTCGGCGGCGAAGGGCAGGGAGCCGTTGAAGAGGGCGCGCAGGAGGCCGACCTGTTCGCGCGGGGAAATCTTGAGCGAGGACTGAAGCCAGAACCGGGTCAGCCCCCCGGAAATGTCGCGGTTGCCGTAGCCGATACGGTCCAGCCCCCGCTGCATCCGTTCCTCTCCGATGCCCGTTGCGACGCGCTGGAAATACCAGACCACCGAATGGCGCATGGCCGAGGCCAGCGTCTGGTCATGGTTCCACGCGGCGATGGAAGAGGGCTTGCCGTTCCATTTCATGAGGGTGCGGGCGTCGTCGCGGTCCAGAACGCCGCTGTCCAGCCCGATGAGCGCATGGAAAACCTTGAAGGTGGAGCAGGGAGGAAGGCGGGTTTCGCTCAGGGTTTTGTTGAAGACCGTATAGCGGTCGGCCCCTTCGTCATACATGATGAAGGTGCCGTCAAAGCCTTGGAATATATCCGCCAAATCGGTTCGCTCGACGGTTTCCGAAGCCCGCGCCACGGAGGCGAGCAGGACAAGCGCGAAGAGGGTGCCTATGATGATGTGTTTTTTCATGTTGCCTTCATAAAAAGGAAGCCCTCCGCCGAAGGTTTCGGTGGAGGGGAAAGGGCCTTCAGGACAACGAGGCCCCGGCTGTTTTGGTGATCACGGCTTGATGTAGGCGAAGTCTTCGCGTTGGAGGCGGACGATTTCCACGACGCCGGCGGGCACGACTTCGACGCAGGGGAGCAGGTCTTCCTTGGTGATGGGGACCTTCTTCATGGCGTTGGCGCATACGCGGAAGGAAACCCCGGCCTGAGCCAGTTTCTCGATGGCTTCGGTTTGCGCGTTGTCTTTCCGGGCGAGGAAGTTGGCCGCCCCGCCGTTGGCGAGCAGGACGACGGTGCAGGGTTCGCCGTTCAGCGCGGCGAGATAGTTGTTGATATTGCCGAGAGCCATGACGAAGCGGGATTCATCAGGCAGATCCACATGCACGAGCAGGTCGTAAAACATGATAGTCTCCTTTGACAGGGTGGCCTGTCCTGTTTTTGATGATGCCTGTAGGCAGAAGTACGGAATATTCACCTATAAGGCAATATGGAATAAATAGTATCAAACGAAAGCAGGTTGTCTCATCATAAAGATTCGTTCCTCCGGCGTGCGGGGGGCGGGAACAAGGAGCACGTTTCATGTCCAATCCGATTCATTCCACATCCGCAAAGTCCGTCCTGCCCATGCTGGCCATGCGCGGCCTGGCGACGGGGCTTTGCGCCGGGTGCGTGGTCGGGCTTCTCCGGTTGTCCCACGATCGGGCCGCGGCGCGTGTGGCGCTTTGGCTGGAAGAGTGGCGCGAGGTATGGTGGACGGTACCGATCTGGTTCGGCGTACTGGTTGCGCTGGCCGTGATCCTCAGGCGCATCGTCAGGGAGGAGCCGCTCATCAGCGGCTCGGGTATTCCGCAGACGGAGTTGGCGCTGGCCGGGCGTCTATCCTTTACATGGTGGCGTGTATTGCTCGCAAAATTTTTAGGGAGCTGGCTGGCGTTGTTCGGCGGGCTTGCCCTTGGCCGGGAAGGCCCGAGCATCCAGATGGGCGGGGCCGTGGGCGCGGGGTTTCATGCGCTTTGGAGGCCGGCGGCTCCCCATGCCCTGACCGGAAGCCCCTATGTTGTGGCCGGGGCCGTGGCGGGCCTTGCCGCCGCCTTTGGGGCACCCGCCGCCGGGGTGCTGTTCGCCTTCGAGGAAATGAAGTCCCGGCGGGATACCTCGCTGATTGTGGCGGCGTGTGCTTCGGCCATCGGCGCGCACCTCATGATCCGCATTGTCTTCGGCATGGGGCGCATCCTTCCGTTTGCGGGGTTCGAAGCGCCTCCGCTGTCCTCTTTCTGGATCGTGGCGCTGGAAGGCGCCGTCTTTGGGGTGCTCGGCGTGGGATACAACAAGACCCTGCTGTGGCTTCACGATAGGGAAGCCGGACAGACGCTGATCCCGGATCGCTGGAGGGCCTTGCCGCCGCTGCTGCTCGCCGGATGCCTCGCGCTGTTCGCGCCTTTGCTGATCGGCGGGGGGGAGAGCCTGATCATCTTCGTGGGCGAGCACGATGTGGCGCTGAAGACGCTTATCCTTTTGCTCGCGTTCAAGTACCTGTTCGCCCAGTACAGCACCGTCGCGTCCATCCCGGGCGGCCTCCTTATGCCTATTCTGTGCCTCGGCGCGCTGTGGGGGAGGCTCTGGGCGGAACTGCCCGTCTCGGCGTTGGCCGCGCACGGGCTGGCGTCCGGTTCGGTGCAGCCGTATGTGCTGTTCGGCATGGTGAGCTATTTTGCGGCAACGGTGCGCGCGCCGCTGACGGGCATTGTCCTCGTTACGGAGATGTCGGGCACGTACACCTGTCTTCCGGGCAGTTTGCTCGCGGGGCTGATCGCCTGTAAGGTAGCCAACCTCCTGCACTGTCCCCCTGTTTATGATTCCCTCAAGGAACGTATCCGGCTATAAGGGACACCCCTTTGCTCTTTTCGTTATTCCGCTTATGGTGCCCTTTCCCTGTTTTCAAGGAGTGTTCCGTGCGGTTCTCTTGCTTTGCCCAGAAATCACCCGAAGGCCCGGAGGAAGGTGTCGAACACCTTCTCTGGAACGGCCAATCCATCGCTTTTACCATCCGTCGCGGATCGCCCCGGCGCAAGCGCACGCTTATCCGGGTGACCCGCGCGGGGAAGGTGGAAGTCATCCTTCCCCCGTTCCTGCTTCGAAAAGAGGCCTTCGCCGCCATTCAGTCACGAGGGGGGTGGATTTTAGATCGTTTACGTGAAATACAGAGTTGTCCACAGCCGTCTCCGTTGTATTACACAGATGGTGAGGAGCATCTTTTTTTAGGGACCTACTGCCGGCTTCAACTCGTTGTATGCGGCGTCAAAAAAAAATTTTTGTCCTCCGATGAAAAAATTGGACAGTCCGTTGTTACTGGAAGATCACAACTTATTCAGTTAAGAGTGGATTCGGACGATCCCGAGACGGTACACAAACAGCTTTTCTTGTGGTATAAGACACAAATACAAAAGCATATAGCGTATAGGTTAGCAGCGTTATGCCCCCGTATCCCTTGGCTTACGGCGGTTCCCACGTGGCGTGTGCGCACGATGCGGCGTCGCTGGGGGAGCTGCACGGGAAGCGGGGTGATTACGCTCAATACGCATCTCATCAAAGCGCCCCCGCAGTGCCTCGATTATGTTTTACTTCATGAAATAGCTCACTTGCAGGAACATAACCACAGCCAGCGGTATTACGCCGTCCTTGAGCGGCTGTTGCCCAACTGGAAGGCCGTCCGGAGGGAGCTTGAAGCTTGGTCGCCGCTCGTGCTCAACTGATGCCGGGCTCCCTAGGAAAGCCGGCTGGAGCGGTCACATCTGGGAAAGGAGCTCGGGGTAATCGAGGATGACCTTTTCCGGGACGAGGCCGTGTTGTTGGACGGGGACGAAACGGACACGTTCTTCCACCGTACAGGCTTTTCCGGTCTGGAAGAGCAGTTCGCCGCATTCGGGAAAACGCCGTTTCAGGCGGGCCCTGATGACGGGAGAGGCTTCCGAGCCCTGTGTGGCGTAGACCACGAAGCGATAGGTGGCAAGCCACTCCTTCCCTTGCTTGTGCAGCCCGGAAAGGTGCATGTCATCGCAATGGATTTCGGGAAGCGTCCAGGTCATGAGCAGTTCGAAGCGCTTTTGGAGCAAAGGAAGATCGGGCCGCCGATCCGGCCTGAGGAAAAGCCCGGCAAGCCCGGCGAGCAGGAAACACACGGAGAGCGGGAACAGGATTTTCCAGCGCGTGCTGACATTTCGGGCACAGCGCCGGAGCCCTTCAGGCCCGGAAGGGCCAAGTTGCGACAGGAGGGGGCTGATTTCGGCAGGGGTATTGGAAGGCACGGTTTTCCTCGGCGGCTACAGTGGCGATCGGTTCTTTGTTGCAGAATCCTTGGTAGGCGTCCATTACTTGAAGAGGGGAAAATTGTTAAATAGCATATTAGATATAGTTTTTCTGTTGATCTTTGTCAGCGCATGTGCTTTTGTGGGCACATTCGCATAGGGACGCAACTTCGGGAACACGTTCCGGGACATACGGAATGGGTGCTGTTTCCGTAATCGGCTGGATGCCGGAGGGGCAACACGCTGGATGGGCTTCGGCGTAGGACAGCGCCGGGCCATGAGGGGAGTGTGGGAATACCGCGCTCGGGGGACCCTCTACACCAAAGATGGATATTGACATGAGACATCAGGAACGCAATGTTTCCGAGTTTGATGAAATCATAACCTATCCGCCGTCTGCCGCTCCTTCCGGGGAGAAACAGGTAATGAGCTGCGTTCAAGCTTTCACGGCGGCACTCGGTTTCGCTATGTCCGCGGGATGGGACTGGCTTCCGTCGATGCACACATTGTGGCTTCGCGATTACATTGAGGCGGTCAGTATGCCGACGCCGTTCGGTTTCTTCGGGACGCTGTCGGGAAGTATTTTCTTTAAAATGATCATGCTGCTCGCGCTTTGTCCCGTCATGGAGCGTCTCTTTCACGCTTTCCCGTTGGATCGCGTGGCCTTTCGCCGGAAGCACTTTCCGAATGCCGACTATGCGTTGCTCCCTCCGGCCTTAAGAGAGCGCATTTATTTAAGTACGCCCCTTATCCTCGCTCAACTCTGCGCCATCCTTTTGCTGTTGATATTGACGTTTTTCCTGCCGCCCTGTCTGGATGGCCTCATGCCGTGGCTGCTCGGAACGATTTCGGCTTTATTCGGCCTGATCTGGTTTGTGCTCGTGACCCTGCTGCCCGGAGTTTGGAGCTGTATCTCCTATGGCCTGGCAATCACGTTCAGCATCCTTATTTCCCTGCTTTTGGATGCGGCCCCGGTAGAGTCCCTAGCCCGTTTCAGGATGCTGTTTCCTCTTCTGTCGATCCCGTTGATATTCTTCGCCATGCCGCCTTCAGACGACATCCGGAGGCGTGTCCGGCGTCATCATCGCCAGCGCTTGTTCGGGCTTCGGGTCAAGGGCGTCCTCTTGCGCGGGCTGTTGCTGCGCCGCCTTTCCTATCTGGATATTCTCTCCAAGCAGGGAAGCGTCTATCTGGTTCTGTGCGTGTTCCCAATTATGTATGGTGTTCAGATTTTACTTGATTTCTCAATTGGTTGTCCGATGGTGTCCTTCAACCTGATGCTCGAACCGCCGTTGGAGCGACATGCCTTTCTCATCATGTCCGGAGAAATTTCCGGGGCGTTTCTCGCTTCGTCATTGATCGCCTTCTTCCCGAGCCACTCCTTGCTGGTCCCTATGCTCGGCCTGTCTCTGTTCGGATGCGGCTCCCTGCTGACCTCGGTTTTCCCTTCTCAGCCGCTGAATTCCGTAGCCTTTTATATCATGCAGTTGTCTTCCGGCTGCTGCGCCGCGTTCGGCTTGTTTGTCCTGCACCAATTCTTCCAGAGGAGCGGTTTCTTGTTCCGCACGTTATCCAGGGCACTTTTCCTGCTGACGCTGTTTGGTTCCATGGGCGGGTATTTGCTGTGGAAGTTTGCGGACAATATCCACAACAGCTATCTCAGTTCACATGCGCTGTTCATGCATTTGCTGACCATCGGTGCCATTCTCGGTTTGTTCTTCGTGTACTTGATCCGGCGTCCGTTGCGGCACTTGATGGTCACGACGCCGAGGCGGTCGCTGGAAGAGGCGTTTGTGCCGATCATTCAGGAAGATCCGTTTGAACAGCTGACGCCCCGCGAACGCGAAGTCGCCGAACTGGTGCAGACCGGCATGAAAAATCTGGAAATCAGCGTGAAGCTCAACATCACCGAGACGACGCTGCGTGTCCACCTGCGCCGCATTTACCGGAAGCTCGGTATTCAGGGACGCTCGAACCTGCGCGACTTCAACTCTCTGTAGGCACGCACCGCCCACTGAAGACGCTCCCTTGGCTCTCGGGGAACGCCTTCCGTTCCCGTTCCTTCCCGAGAGTTCCATTGAAGATACAAAAAAACGGTTCCGCATCGGGCTCGCCCCGCCGCGGAACCGTTTTTGATGGGAATATGCCTTCTCCCAAAGAAAGAGGGGCGTTCAGGCATTACCGCCGCCGGGATGAACCCCTTCAGCTCGGCCTCCCCAAGCATCCATCCTACTCCCCCACTTATTTCCACACCTCTTGGCGTTCGGCGTAGATGGCTTCAAAGCGCTTGAGCTGATCCTGCTCTACGGGCGTTCGGGCAAGCGGGCGGGCCTGCTTGAGCCAGCTTTCGGTCTTGCGCTTGTCGTTCTGATACAGAGAGCTGTAGGCGAGATGCAGGTAGGCGTCGAATACTTTCCCGGCCTCGCCGAGCGAACGTCCATAGTAGTAATGCACTTCCGCGTCCTGCGGGAGCCTGCGGAGGACCTGCTGATAGTATTTGTGGGCGGAAGCCTTGTCGCCGCTGCCGTCCAGCAGCCGGGCGTAGAAGAACTGGGCCATGATGTCGTTGGGGTCCAGCTCCAGCGCCCGGAGCAGTGTTCTTCCGGCCCGGGCATCGCCCTTGTTGTAATAGAACCGCCCTGCCTCGCGTACGACGAGAGCGTCGCCGGGCGCACAGGCCAGCGCCCTGGAGAAGGCCGTGTCAGCGTCCTTGATCTGATTGCGGCGCTCGGCGAGGATGCCTTGCCCCATGTAGGCGAGGCAATCGGGCTTTTTGCCTTCAAGCTGTTTGGCGAAGAACCGGGCCGCCGCGTCGGGATCGCCATAGCGGGCCCAGATCAGCGTCTTGACGCGGTTGAAGCGCGTGTCGTCGTCCTTACGGTTGCGTACGGCGGCGGGAAGCCCCTGAATGCGGGCGTGGATCTCGTTGATGCGGCCGCCCACGTCGGGGTGGGTGGACAGGTATTCGGGAATGTCGATGCCCGAGGCCCACTGCTTGCGGCGGATCTTCTCGAACGCGCCTTGCAGGCCCTGCGGACGATAGCCCGCCGAGGTGAGGTATTGCAGGCCGATCTGGTCGGCTTCGGTTTCATCCATGCGGCTGTAGTTGAGCATGGCGGCCTGCCCGGCGGCCACGCTGCCCGCGAAGATGGCCCCGCTGCCTTGCCCGCCGCCCAGAAGGGCAGCCGCCAGCGCGCCGACGAGGCTGCCGATGGTGACGGCCTGCGCCCGCTCCATGCGGGTGGCGATGTGGCGCTGGGTGACGTGGGCCAGTTCGTGGCCGAGCACGCCCGCGAGCTCGGACTCGTGGTCAAGCTGCATGATGAGCCCGGTGTGGACGAAGACGGAACCGCCCGGCACGGCGAAGGCGTTCATGCTGTTGTGCAGCAGCACGTTGGCGGTGAAAGGGAAGGGCTGCGGGGGGAAGGTTTTGGAGAGGCGGTCCACAATGGACTGGATGTAGCCCTTGATTTCGGGGTCTTCCACAAGCGGCATACGGGAGCGGACGAGCACGTCGAACTTGCGTCCGAGTTCTTTTTCGTCCTTGACGCCGAAACTGCCGAAAAGCGCGGCCTGCACCGGGATCGCGCCCTGCAGGAACAGGGCGAATGAGAGGATCACGGCGACGAGGCCGCGCCAGAGGCGGCCGGGAGCGTTCCCGGCCGCACCGTAGCGTGCGTTCAGATGATATCCCATACAGGGCCTTCGGGGGTGTCCCGGACTTCCACGCCGAGGGCCGCGAGCTCGTCGCGGGCCGCGTCGGAACGGGCGAAGTCCTTGGCGGCGCGGGCTTCCTGCCGTTCGCGGAGGAGCCCGGCTACCTTGTTCATGTCCAATCCCCTGCGGCGGGCGCGGATTTCACGCAGGGAAGCGAGGAAGCCTTCCGGCTTTTGCGCGAACAGGCCGAGCAGGGTGTCCCATTTCGCGGTGGCGTCACGGAAGGCCTTGAGGATGTCGCGGCCGCCCTCGCTGTTGCGGAGCTTTTTGTCTTCGAGCACGCGCCCGGCGATACGGACCATGTTGAAGAGGTGCCCCATGGCGGCGGCGGTGTTCACGTCGTCTTCCAGCGCGTCCATGAAGGACTGATCCTGCTGTTTCAGCTCTTCCACCAGCTCGGCGGGAGCCGCGCCGGGCTTCCAGTTCTCGCGGGCCAGCGCCTTGTCCACTTCGCGCAGGCATTCGTAGACGCGCTTCTGGCTGCGCTCGCTCTCGTCCATGTTGTCGAGCGAGAAGTCGATGGGGCTGCGGTAGTGCTTCCCGGCGAGGAAGTAGCGCAGGGTTTCGGCAAGGTAGCTTTCGAGGATGTCGCGGATGGTCTTGAAGTTGCCGAGCGACTTGGACATCTTTTCGGAATCGACCTGCACGAAGCCGTTGTGCATCCAGATGTTGGCGAGGGGCTTGCCGAGCGCGGCCTCGGTCTGGGCGATTTCGTTCTCGTGGTGGGGGAAGATGAGGTCAAGCCCGCCGCCGTGGATGTCCAGCGGCAGGGGGATGTACTTCTCGCTCATGGCCGAGCACTCGATGTGCCAGCCGGGGCGTCCCTTGCCCCACGGGCTTTCCCAGTAGGGTTCGCCGGGTTTGGCGCTTTTCCACAGGGCGAAGTCCAGCGGGTCTTCCTTTTCGTCGCCGGGCACGACGCGCGCGCCGGAACGCAGGTCGTCGGGCGTGCGGCCGGACAGCTTGCCGTAGCCGGGGAAGGAGCGCACGCGGAAATACACGTCGCCGGAAGGCGTGGCGTAGGCCTTGCCGTCGGCGATGAGGCGCTCGGTGAGGTTGAGCATTTCCTGAATGTGCTCGGTGGCCTTGGGCTCGATGTCGGCGCGGATCACGTTGAGGCGGTCCATATCTTCATGGTAGGCCTTGATGTAGGTTTCCGCGATTTCGGTGCTGGAAACGCCTTCGTCGTTGGCACGCTTGATGATCTTGTCGTCCACGTCGGTAAAATTGCGGACGAAGGTGACTTCATAGCCTTTATAGCGGAGCAGGCGCACCAGGATGTCGAACGCCACCGCGGAACGGGCATGTCCGATGTGCGACAGGGCGTAGGCCGTGATGCCGCAGGCGTAGACGCCCACCAGCCCCTTGCGGACGGGCGTGAACGTTTCCTTTTTTCGGGACATGGTATTGTAGAACTGCATGGGGGCTCCTTTGGACGCGGGGAAAGGGGGAGCCGGAGAGGGCGCTTTTCGCCAAAAGCGCCCTCCCCGGACCCCCACCCGCAAAAACTTTGGCTGGTGGGGAGGCCGCACGGCGGGAGTTCCGTTACGCGCGGGTCCGGAAGCAAGCGGAAGGAAATCCGCCGCCTGCCGTATGGGGCGGGCGTGTTGGGGAGGCCGTCCGTTGCGGCCCAAAGCCGTTTCCGGACGGGCTCGGCCCTTATCCTTCTATCTGGTTGATGCGGCGGAGGTGGCGGCCGCCTTCAAAAGCGGTGTTCAGGAACAGTTCCGCGATGTCGAGGGCCACGCCCTGGCCGGTCACGCGCTCGCCGAGGCAGAGCACGTTGGCGTTGTTGTGCTGGCGGGTGGCGCGGGCCTGAAATTCGCATCCGCACAGCGCCGCGCGGATGCCGGGGATGTGGTTGGCGGTCATGCTCATGCCGATGCCCGTGCCGCACACGAGGATCCCGAAAGAGGCGGGTTCGTCGCCGGGCGTGGCGTTGCCCGCGTCGGCAAGGACTTTGCCGCATACGCCCTTGGCATAGACGGGGTAGTCGCAGCTTTCCGTGGTGGCGGGGCCGAGGTCGTGGACGTCATGCCCTTTTTCGGAAAGGCGCTTTACCAGCGCGGCCTTGAGTTCCAGTCCGGCGTGATCGGAGCCGATATAGACGGTAGCCATCGTTTTCCTGTCTTTTTTTGATGTGAGAAAAGCTCCCCGCTGGGGACGGTTCCAATAAAAAAAGGACATGCCTGCCTTTTTCATAAGCGTGCATGGCGAAGTGTCAACAGGCGGGCGATGAGTGTTTGCCCGCCATTACAGATTTCTCTGTACCGTTTCCCGGAAAAAAAGGAAATGCCCGCCGAAGCGTTCGCCCAATGAGGAAAGCCTTTGGGAAAAGAGGGATGGGCTCCGCGCCGGAAGGCTCGGGGAAGGGAACGTTTCTTCAGAAAAGTTTCCCTCCTCAAGGCGTCCTGTTCAACGCCCATCCGCCTTAAAGCAGCCACCCGAACCGGGCGCGGAGCGGGGCGAGATGCCCGGCGCGGTGGGCTTTCCGGTCTTTTTCGAGCCGGGCGATGTCGCCTTCAAGCAGGGCAAGGTCGCCCGCAAGCTGCTCGCGCCGGGGATCGGCGAGGGTCGCCATGCGCGACAGTTCGTCCTGGATGGCCCCTTGGCGGCGGCGCATGAGCGTCAGGCGGCGCTGGTAGCCGATATCCGGCCCGGCAATCCAGCGCGTTTCGGCCCACAGCACCCACAGGCCCAGATACATGATCCGAAAGAGTTCTTCGATACGGTTCAGAGACGTCTGGACGTCCATCAGTTGCCCCCCTTCTTGATGGGTTCGATGATGGTACCCGCCGGAAGCTCCAGGGCAAGCTGGTCGTCCCGGAATGCCGCATTGGGCTTCTGGCGGTCCTTGACCAGCAGAATGGCGGAATAGCCGTCTGGATGCGTCAGCTTGAACTTGTAGGGCAGGGGCGGGTTGCCGTCGTCATAGGTGATATCCATGACCCACCCCTTTTCCGCCGACCAGCGGACGGGCAGGCCGTCGGGCCGCAGTTCCAGCATCCCCGGCAGGATGCCGCCGGAGAGCGTGAAGGCGATGTCGCCGTTGGGCAGGGCGCGGGGGTTGAGCCCCTCGGCCGCGCCGAAGACTTCGTGGAAACGGCCGCGCATGAGCGAGGAGAAGTCGCGCAGGGAGAAGGGCACGGGCCTGCCGAAATTGAGCTGCACCCGCTGCGGGCCCTTGTGGACGATGGCCTTGTTCTCGTTGGGCGCGTAGGCCGTGAAGCTGTCCTGCGTTTCTTGGATGCGGGCCACCAGCGCGCCGATCCCGGCCATGACGTCGAGACGTATGGGCAGATAGCCGTTGCTCCAGAGCAGGGTCTCCACGCGGCGGGTGTCGCCTTGCGAACCGTAGCGGAGGCTGCCGCTCAGGCGGTACGGATCGTGATCCGAGGCGCGGGCGGAGGCATAGCTTTGGTAGGCCTGCCACGCGGCGCTGGAGACGTCCGAAGGCGCGGACGTCCCGATCTCCGTGCCGCGCGTGGCGCAGGCCTGGAGCGACAGGACGAGCAAGGCCGCGAGTATCAGGCGGAAGGGACCGGAAAGGCGGATGTTCATAGCGAGTTCAGCTTTTTGCGTATGTTTTCAGGATTCGGGTGGTCCAGTTCGAGGGCCCGTTCCCATCCTGTGCGCGCTTCGTTTTTGAGCCCTTGGGCATTGGCAATGTCGCCGTAGTGTTCCCATATGGTGGGATCGCCGCCGTCGGGGAGGCTTGTCGCCCGGCGGACGAGCTCCCATGCCTCGGCGTTCTCGCCCCGGCGGAAGTGCGCCCAGGCGAGGGAGTCCAAAATGTACGCATGGTCAGGGGCCTGCTTGAGCGCCGCTTCGAGCAGCAAGACCGCGCGGTCCAGATCCTTGCCCTGCTCGGCCAGCGAGTAGCCCACATAGTTCAGGGCCTGATAATCCTCGGGATTGCGGGCGACGATGGATTCCATCACGGCGAGGGCCTCGCGCTTGCGGCCGAGGGAATCCAGCACGCTGCCGTAGACATAGGCGATTTCGTCGTCCGAAGGCCAGATCTGCTGTGCCGCCGTGGCTGCGGTCAGGGCCTCCTTGTAGCGGTCCTGCAACAGGTACAGGTGGATCTCCATAAGCCGGAAATCCCGTTCCGTGGGGAACTGGCTCTGGCCCTGAAGGATGAGCTGCATGGCGTCTTCATAGCGCTGCTGATCGTGCAGCAGCTGGATGCGCAGGCGCAGCGCCCGGTCGTAAAAACGGTTTTCCGGGGGAATGGATTCAAGGAAGTTCAGGGTTTCCTGCACGTCCTTGTGGTATTCGTAGGCGATGGCGGCGAGGTAGAAGTGCACCTCGTCCGGCGCATTGGGATCGCTCTTGAGGCCGTCGAGCAGGGCCTCCGCCTCGGGGTACATCCTCGCGTCCAGAAAAAGCGTCGCCGCCGTGAGTTTGTAGCCGTAGGTGGCGGGGCCGTTCAGGGCGTAGTCCAGGGCTTTCTGCCCCTTTCCGGCGCGGATCTGGCCTTCGACCATCCTGATCCAGATGTCCGGATTGTCCGGGTCCTGCTCGATCAGGCTGTTATAGATTTCGTTCGCTTCGGAGAATTGCTTGTCCGCTTCCAGCAGGCGGGCCAGCTCGAACCACGCGTCGACGAATTCCGGGCTTTCCTGTACGGCGAGCCGGAGCTGCTGGATGGCCCTATGGGGCTGTTTGAGGCCCACGAGGGCCTGCGCGTGGGCATAGCGGACAAAGGACGTCCGCAGGCGCTGCGGCAGGGCCGAGAACACCTTGTCGGCGTCCTTGAAGTGCCCGGTTTTGACGTAGAGGATGCCGAGCTCCTGCTGCACGAGTTCGGAGTCCGGGCGCTGCTTGCGGTATTCTTTCAGAATCTTGAGGGCCTGCTCGTTGTCGCCCTGTTCGAGCCACGTTTCGGCGAGCAGGAGGTGCAGGCCGAGATCGCCGGGCACGCGCTTGACGGCCTGTTCAAGCAGGCTGCGGGCCTCGCTGGTTTCCCGGTTGAGCATGAGCCATGCCGCCGCGTCGATGAAGGGCTGCGGCCTGTTTTCCAGCGTCAGGAGGAGTGTTACGGCTTCAAGGACGCCTTCCTTGTCGTCTCCGCGGATGGACTGGTCGAGCAGGAGGGTCGCGTAGGTACGCTGGGCCTCGGGCGAGAGGTCCCATTGCACGGGTTCCTGCGGCGTACTGCGGGCGCACCCGGTGAGCATCTGCACGGTCAGCACGGCGCAGACCATCCCGCGCAGCAGATTGCGGACAAGACCCGCGCCGCAGCGGGAGATTCCCCGGCGGGCGTGGGATGGCGCAGCCGCAAGCGGGGCCGCGGGATGAGTGAGGCGAATGCGGAAGCTCATGAGCAAACTCTGGGGGTTGAAACACGATAACAGGGGATAACGAATACCCTAAACGGGAACGAACAACAACCGGAGATTGTGTATCCGGAACGTTGTTTTCCTCCTAGTGCGAGATCCAGTCTTCGGAGAAGTCCTGAATATCGGTGGAGAGATGGGTCTTCAGCTTTTGGAGCAGGCGCGCCTCAAGCTGGCGCACCCGTTCGCGGGTGACGTTGTAGCGCTCCCCGATTTCCCGCAGCGTGACCGGATCGTCGGTCAGGAGGCGGTGCTCGAGGATGTAGGCTTCCTTTTCGGAAAGCGAGGGGAGGATGTCGCGGATTTTGCTTTGGAGCAGTTCGGCGATTTCCATGCCCGCGAGGCTTTCCTCAATGCCCGGGCCGAGCGCGGGCAGGAAGTCCATGCGCGTGGCGCTGCCGGACTCGTCGCCGACGGTGGCGTCGAGGGACATGTCGGAGGCGTCCAGCCGCTGCTGCATCTCCACGATCTGATCCTCGCCCACGCCGAGGCGCTCCGCAAGGACCGCCGCGTCTGGGTCGAAGCCTTCGGCAATGAGCTTCTGGCGTTCGCGGTTCAGGTTGTAGAACAGCTTGCGCTGGGCCTGCGTCGTGCCGATCTTGACCATCCTCCAGTTGTCCATGATGAACTTGAGGATATAGGCGCGGATCCAGAACGCCGCGTAATAGGAGAACTTGATCCCCTTGTCCGGGTCGAACTTGTTGACGGCCCGCATGAGGCCGACGTTGCCCTCCTGAATGAGGTCGAGCACGTTCTGCATCCAGCGGCGCTGGAAGTCCATGGCGATCTTGACCACCAGCCGCAGGTGCGAGGACACCAGGCGGAAGGCCGCGTCGCTGTCGCCGGTCTTCTGCACGCGGCGGGCCAGATCGAACTCTTCGTCCGGCTTGAGCATGGGGAAGCGGCTCACTTCGCGCAGGTAGAGGTGCAGCGAGTCCTTGCTGGACGACAGGGAAGGCAGGTGCTGCTGCGACGGTGCGGGCAGGGTATCGCCTTCGGGCAGGATGTCGGCGTCGGGGTCGAGCGCGGCCACGTCGTCTTCGGGCAGATCGTCGCCGATGTCTTCGCTGTCCTCGTCCTCGGCGTCGGTAACGTCCACGGGCTTGGCGGCCTTGTGCGCGGCGGTTTTTCCGGAGGCCTGTTTGGGAAGGATCTCCGGTTCGATGATTTCGGGTTCCACAACGGTATGATGCTCTTCAGCCGCCGTTGCGGAAGAAACCGGGGGCGCGATCGCGTCGGCGGCGGGCTCTCCGGTCGTCTGGCCGCTCTCGGCGGCCTTGGTGGAAATGCGACGGCTCATATGATTTGTACGTCCTTTTGCCATAAATCCGTTTATCAGAGTTGAGGGCGGTGGTCCGGGCTCCGGCGCCGGGCGGGGCGCTCCGCGCGGACACGCCTCATGGTGTTACGAAAAAAATCATGCGGGGGAGGCCCGTACGGGGCGGCTCCTCAATCGGATGCTATAGTTTTGGTTTGTCCTTTTCAACGATTTTCAGTAGACAGAAACCCAAGGGGAGAGCCCGTGCCGTTTGGTGCGGGCTCCTGTTCACGAGCCATTCAAGACCTGCCCGCCTGTGAAGGGGCAGGATACCATAAAGGAGAACCGCGTGGCGGATTTTCGTAGCGCACTCGCCTCCGGGCGTACCCTGCTGCTCGACGGGGGCATGGGGACCATGTTGCAGGCAAGGGGCCTGCCCGCCGGGGAACACCCGGAACAGTTCTGCCTTGATCGGCCGGACGTGCTCCGGGGGATTCACGCCGACTACCTCGCCGCGGGTGCGGACATCATCCTGACGTGCACCTTCGGCGGCTCGCGCCTCAAACTTCCGACGGGCATCGACGTCACGCCGTTCAACCGCACGATGGCCCGGATCGCCCGCGCCGCCGTGGACGCCGCCGGCCGGGAAGCCTTCGTCGCCGGCGACATGGGGCCGTGCGGGCAGTTCGTGCGTCCGCTTGGGGACCTGCACCCGCTGGAGCTGTATGAAGCCCTGCGCGAACAGGCGCGCGGCCTTGTGGAAGGCGGCGTGGATCTGTTCCTCATCGAAACGCAGTTCGATCTGGCGGAAGTGTGCATTGCCGTGGCCGCCATCCGGGCCGAAAGCGACCTGCCGATCATGGTTTCCATGACCTTCGAGCAGGGGACGAGCCTTACCGGGACGACCCCGGAAATTTTCGCGGAAACCATGCAGAACCTCGGCGTGGACGCGCTCGGCCTGAACTGCGGCCTCGGGCCCGAGCAGATGGCCCCGCTCATGGAGCGCTTCCTCGCCTGTTCGTCCGTGCCGGTGCTGGCCGAGCCCAACGCGGGCCTGCCCGAGCTGGTGGACGGCAAGACCGTGTTCCGCCTGCCCCCCGAGCCGTTCGCCGAAAAGACGGCGGCCTTCGTCGGCATGGGCGCGCGGCTTGTGGGCGGCTGCTGCGGCACGACCCCGGATCACATCGCGGCCCTGCGCCGGGCCGTCGACGCCGTCGGCCCCTGTCCCGCCCCTGCGGTGACGCCTTCCGGCATCGTGCTGACCACCCGCACCCGGCTGGTGCGCGTCAGCCCCGCCGAGCCGTTCAAGATCATCGGCGAACGCATCAATCCCACGGGCAAGAAAGATCTGCAAGCGGAATTGCAGGCCGGGGAATACGGCCTCGCCATGCGGTTCGCCTCCGAGCAGGTGGCCCTCGGCGCGCCGATCCTCGACGTGAACGTGGGCGCGCCCATGGTCGACGAGGCGCTGCTCCTGCCAGAACTCGTGCAGCGCCTCACCGGAAAATACGCCGAACCGCTTTCCCTCGACTCCTCGCACGCGGAAGCCATTGCCGCGGCCCTGCCGTTCTGCCCCGGTTCCCCGCTGGTGAACTCCATCAGCGGCGAAGCCGACCGCATGGAACATCTCGGTCCGCTGTGCAGGCAGTGGGGCGCACCGTTCATCCTGCTGCCCATTCAGGGCCGCAAGCTGCCGGTGAAGGCGGCGGACCGCATCGCCATCATCGAGAACATGCTCGACAAGGCCGCCATGCTCGGCATCCCGCGCCGCCTTGTGCTCGTGGACGTGCTGGCGCTGGCCGTGGCCTCCAAGGCCGAAGCGGCCCGCGAGGGCCTTGAGACGATCCGCTGGTGCGCCGCGCACGGCCTTGCGACCACCATCGGCCTGTCCAACATTTCCTTCGGCCTGCCCGCCCGCGAACTCGTGAACACGACGTTCCTCAGCATGGCGATGGGCGCGGGGCTCAGCTCCTGCATCGCCAACCCCTCAAGCGGCCGCCTGCGTGAAGCCAAGGCCGCCGGGGACGTGCTCATGGGCCATGACCGGGACGCCGCCGCGTTCGTGAACGGCTATGCCATGTGGACGCCGGGCAACGGCGGGACGGCGGACGCCGCCGCGTTCGCCCGGGCCACGGCGCAGACCGTGGAGGAGGCCGTGATTCTCGGCGACCGCGAAAGCGTGGTCGGGCTCGTGGAAAAGGAGCTGGAAGCCGGGGCCGATCCCTTTGAACTCGTGCGCGGGCGCCTCATCCCCGCGATCACCGAAGTGGGCTCGAAATACGAGCGCCGCGAATATTTCCTGCCCCAGCTCCTGCGCTCCGCCGAAACCATGCAGACGGCTTTCGCACGCCTGAAGCCGCTGTTGGAACGCGAAGCCAATGCCGAAGCGCAGAAAATCATCGTTGTCGCCACCGTTGAGGGCGATATTCACGACATCGGCAAGAACATCGTCAGCCTCATGCTCGGCAACCACGGCTTCAAGGTCGTGGATCTGGGCAAGGACGTGAAGGCCGAAGCCATCGTCGAGGCCGCCGTCGCGCACAAGGCCGATCTCATCGGGCTTTCCGCGCTGATGACCACCACGATGGTCCGTATGCGGGACACGGTCGATCTCGTGAAACAGCGCGGCCTCGGGGTCGACGTGATGGTCGGGGGCGCGGTCGTGACCCCGGCATTCGCGGAAAGCATCGGGGCCAACTATTCGTCCGATGCCGTGGACGCCGTGCGGCTCGCCAAGAGCCTCATCGCGGCCCGCAAGAACCAGTAACCCAAAGGAACAGCCATGCGCCGTCTTTCCTGCCTGATCGCCCTGTTGGCCTGCCTCGTGCTGGCCCTGCCCGCGTTCGCCGCCCCTCAGAAGGCCGATGCCATCTCCGGCATCTCCAGTGAGAAGGTTCTCGATATCGTGAAAGCCAACAAGGGCAAGCTCGTCTTCATCAACTTCTTCGCCACGTGGTGCCCGCCCTGCCGGGAGGAGATCCCCGAACTTATCAGTATACGCAAAGCCTATCCTGCCGACAAGGTGGTCATCGTAGGTATTTCGCTTGACAGCGATCGCGGGAAGTTGGAATCATTCGCCGAGGCTATGAACTTCAACTACCCGGTTTACCTCGCGGAGCCCGACGTCCCCGCCCTGTTCGGGATCTCGTCCATTCCGTTCAACCTGCTGTACGACAAGACCGGCAAGCTGGTCGCCGGAGGCCCCGGCATGGTCGGCAAGGAAGACCTTGAGGAAGCGTTCAGCGGCCTTCTCAATTGATTTGGTATGCGTCCGGGGGACCCGCCGTTTCCCGGACGCCGTTTTCCCGGCCTGTTTGGGGGCCGGAGCAACGGCGGCTACCCCCTGAGGGGAGGAAGTCGATGAACCTGAGCGTTCGCAAGGCCCGCATGGGCGATATCCGGGCCATCCACGCCCTTTTGATGACGAGTTCCGCCGACGGCCTGCTGTTGCCGCGTTCCCTGACCGATCTGTACGGTCACCTGCGCGACTTCTTCGTCGTGGAGGGCGACGGGGCCACCGTCGGCTGCGGGGCCCTGTCCATCATTTGGGAGAACATGGCCGAAGTGCGCTCACTGGCTGTGGCCGCCCATGCGCGCCGGAAGGGATGCGGTCGGCTGATTGTGGAAGCCTGCATCGCCGAAGCCCGCGAGCTGGACATCCACCGCCTGTTTGCCCTGACCTACCAGCTGCCCTTCTTCAATGCGCTCGGCTTTTCCATTGTGGAAAAGGAAGTGCTGCCCCAGAAGGTTTGGGTGGACTGCGTGAATTGCCCCAAATTCCCGGACTGCGACGAAACGGCGGTCCTGCTGGAAATCTAACCCGCCTCGCGGGACGTTGCCGTCCCCGAAGGAGCCTTTTACATGCGTATTACGAATCTCAAACCTCTGATCAGCGAAGAAGCCATCCAGACGCGCGTCAAGGAAATGGCCGGAGAGATCAGCACACTTTATAAAGACGATCCTCTGGTCGTGGTGTGCGTGCTCAAGGGCGCGTTCATGTTTTTTTCCGATCTCGTCCGGCATCTCACCTGTAAGCCGGAACTCGATTTTGTGCGCCTCGCCAGCTACGGCAGCGCGGCGCAGCGTTCCAAGACGATCACGTTCACCAAGGACGTGGAAATCCCGCTCGAAGGCAAGCATGTGCTCATCGTCGAGGACATCGTGGACACCGGGCACAGCATGGATTTCCTGTACCGCCAGTTTCAGGCGCGCGGCGCGCGGAGCCTGCGGCTTGCGGTTCTGGTCGACAAGAACGAGCGGCGCGAGGTGCCCGTCACTTCTCACTTCGTCGGGTTTGCCTTGCCTAGCGGGTTCGTCGTGGGGTATGGTCTGGACTACGCTGAGAGTTATCGGGAACTCCCGGCGATCTACGAGGCTGAAATAGAAGAATGACGAATGGCGGAGTCCCTATGATCGTTACATGCCCTAATTGCAGTACCAAATTCAATCTGCCCGAAACGCAGGCCGCTCCGGGGGCCAAATTGCGCTGTTCGGTGTGCAAGCACGTGTTCCAGCTTTCCGACGGCGTGAAGCCCGCGGAGATCCGTATGGAGCCGGACTTGAGCCTCTCTTCCCCGTCCCTCTCCATGCCGCCCAAGAAGAAGGGCGGGATATGGGGCTGGGTGCTGACGCTGTTGATCCTCTGCGCGGTGGCCGGAGGCACGTGGTGGGCTTGGACCTACACGCCCCTCTTCGACACCGTGAAGGAGATGATCGCGCCGCCCAAGAAGCAGGACCCGGTGGAGCTGGTCAAGAACATCGCCTTGCGCGGCGTGCGGCAGTACAACATCAGCAACGAGAAGCTCGGCAACATTTCGGTGGTCGAAGGGAAGGTCGTGAACGGCTTCAACCAGCCGCGCGAACTGATCCGCATCGAAGCGTCGCTGTACGATTCCGCGGGCAACGCGCTGGTTTCCAAGCAGCAGCTTGCGGGCACGTCCCTGTCGCTGTTCCAGCTGCAGGTCCTCGGCGAGCAGGATATCGAGCAGGCCCTCGCCAACAAGATCGACATCATGGCGACCAATACCAATGTCCTCCCCGGCGGAGAGGTTCCCTTCATGGTCGTTTTTTACAGCCCGCCGGACAACGCCGCCGAATTCGGCGTCAAGGTCATCGACGCGCGTATTCCCCCTGAGAAAGAGAAGAAATAGGGATAGATGAGTATTGGGGAGGGGAGAGGGAACCCTTCTGAAGAAGGGGCTCTCTCCCCTCCCCAAACCCCACCC